>Ga0209785_1000004_pt1 | contig 192848 bp, 171 predicted proteins | sample WorMetG1BERMUDA2_FD_187403 | JGI IMG/M metagenome (GOLD analysis project Ga0209785, IMG submission 187403) | Marine gutless worms symbiont microbial communities from Max Planck institute for Marine Microbiology, Germany - Inanidrilus... ...
GCGCCGTCGGTTACAACCTCCGTCTTATCCTCAGATGGATCAGAAAACTGTTGCGCAAAATCATCGCTGAAATCATCAGCGCAATACACCGGCAATCAATGCTCAATGCCGCTTGTTAACAGCGGACTCATTCGCGGGAACCGCACGCGGTCGGAAGCGATAAGCGCCAACGTGTTCAGTGGGCGGTTTAGGCAGCCGATACAGCCCTATCGGTTTTGAGCCCAACCAGGCCCCATTCTCATAGCCGTCGGACCTCTGTCAATTCGGGTTCACGTTGATTTTCTGTGCTGTTCGCCCGATGCCGTTTACGGCGCCGATGCGCACCTCTACCTCTTCGCGCTTGCCTTGCGCACGCCAGCCGCTAGGCTGACGGCACAACAGGAGGATGCTCGATGACCCACGCTGCCTTTACGTCAGACTCGGTTGCTGTCGTCACCGGCGGAGCCTCGGGGATCGGGCTGGCTGCGGCGATCAGGTTTGCCGGCATGGGCATGCGGCTGGCGATCGTCGACCGCGCCGAAGACAAGCTGGCCGCTGCGGCAAGCGCTGTTCACGCCGCCGGGGCCGCCGACGTCATGACGGCGGCGACGGATGTCTCCGACCGGGCGCAGGTCGTGGCGCTCGAGGCCGAGGTCACCGATCGGTTCGGAGGAACGGACATCCTGCTGAACAATGCCGGGATTGGTGGGCGTTCGTCCTGTCTTGGATCCTATGAGATGTGGCAGGCGGTTCTTGGGGTCAATTTCTTTGGCGTGCTGCACGGTACGCAGGTCTTCGCGCCCGGAATGCTGGCCCGCGGCCGTCCTGGCGCGATCGTCAATACGGGCTCCAAACAGGGCATTACGACACCTCCCGGCAACCCCGCCTACAATGTCTCCAAAGCGGCGCTCAAAGCGTTCACGGAGGCGCTCGCGCATGAACTTCGCAACACCGAGGGCTGCTGCATCACGGCCCATCTGCTGATTCCGGGCTTCGTGTTCACCGGTATCACAGGACTTTCCGAGAAGCCGGAAGCCGCCTGGACGGCCGAGCAGACCGCGGATTTCTTCATCGAGAGCATGAATCGCGGTGATTTCTACATCCTTTGCCCCGACAACGACGTTCCCCGCGCGCTTGATGAAAAACGCATGGCCTGGGCCATGGGCGACATCATCGAAAACCGTCCGGCGCTGAGCCGCTGGCATCCCGACTGCGCGGATGCCTTCGCCGCCTTCATCGATGACAACGGCTAGACGCATCGCAACCGATATCCCTGCTGTCGCGTTTTTGAGAGCGCCGAGTTCAATCCGAGAGCCGTTGATGATCTTGGAGCCCAGTTGTTGAATCCCGAATGGGCTCTAAGCGTTCGGGAGGCTTTGATTTCTTAACGACCGGCAGGAAAGACACCGTTGCGGCCTTACCCCATCAGCGTTCCTGAAATGAGCAGCGCCGCGCAGGCGACGATGCCGCAATAGGCGATCCATATCGGCACGATAAACGTGCCTTCGGGTGCCGGCTGGCCTGACATCTTGATCCGGATCAGTGCCGCGCACACCGTCATGAAAATGATCAGCGTGATTGCCAACGTCCATTCCGCCAGCCGTGTGATCGGAAACGTCAGGGCAAGCGAAAGAACGATTGCCGTGGCCAGCGCCGTCGCGTTGACCGGTGCCCGCGTCGCCCCGTTCACTCTGGCAAGAAATGCGGGCAGCGATCCACGGCTCGCCAAACCGTAAAGCACCCGGGCAGCCATCAGGATCTGGACGATGATGCCGTTGACTGTCGCGACAATGGCAATCAGCGTGATCGACAGCGGCGACAGTCCCGTGGTTTCGGAAAACACCAGCGCCAGCGGCGCATCCGTCGCGGTGATTTGCTCGGCCGGAACGGCAGCCAGCGATGCAATGGCCACGGCGACATAAATCAGAAGGCTGAGCGCCAGTGTAATGAAAATTCCGCGCGCCAGCGTCTTTTGCGGGTTGACGGTTTCCTCCGCGATCGACGGGATATCCTCGAATCCGATAAAGGCGAAGAACGCAAGCAGGCTCGAACTGATAATGCCGAACCAGATGACGGACGAAAACGAAGTCGGTACCGCCTTGACCGCCTGACCTGACAGATCCGCGCCCGTGACGACAGAACCGACGATGATTGCCACGAGACCGCTGACTTCGACGAGGGTCAAGAGGCCGGCGAGACCGATCGATTCACGCACGCCGAAGCCGGATACAAATCCGGTTGCCAGAATGACACCGACCAGCAGGACCGTTGGCGGCAGATCGATGATCTGCTGCAGGTATCCGACGGCTCCGTGTGCGATGGCGGCGGAAGAAACGATGCCGACACTCGCGACGGCGAGACCCACAATGAGAAACAGATGCCGTGAGCCGAACCCTGCTTCGGCGAAATGCGCTTCGGCGGCAGCGTAGGGCAGGCGGCCCGTCAGTTCCGCGTAACATGCGGCCGGAAACAGCATGACGAAACCCGCGATCAGAAAGGAAACCGGGGCGAACTCTCCGGCCCGGCCGATGACCTCTCCGATCAGCACATAGATGCCGGCCCCGACGGTGACGCCCAGGCCATAGAAGATGACATACGGCAAGGTCAGCGTGCGCTTAAGCCCGGTATGCGGTTTGCCCGCGCCGGATGATGCGGTCGGTTGCTCCATGGTCCCCCCTCCGCCCCGTGCTGGTCATGTCGCCGCAGTCTCGCGATTCTTTGCTCCGGTGGTTTTGCGCGAGGTCAATTGCACTTATTCATTGGTATGAAACATCGTCTTCTGCACGATCGCTATCGTCACAAGCGGTGCAAGCACCGCAGTTGCCGCGACGACGATCAGCAGCCAGCCCAGCGACGAATAGTCCGCCGGAACAACGATATCGCCGGTGACCCGATCCCTGACCTCCCTGGTAACAAGGAAGATCTGGTTGAGGTATTTCGTCATCAGGCTGCTTGCCGATAACGCCAGGTTGGTGAAGGACGCCATCACTGCAAAGAACGTCGCTTTCAGCTCATAGGGTGCGTTTTTGGCGATCCAGGCGAGCATCGGGATCATGGCAATCTGACCGAGGGGCGATTCAACCGCCGTGTCCATCACCGCAATGAAACGCGCATCGACCACTCCGCCGGTCAGCGGCCCGGTCCAGTGGTGCAGGCCGAAATAAAGGCCGATGTTGGGCAACGACAGGATCCCGGCCGCGACTGTCAGCAGGATGACAATATCTGTAATGGTTTTTGAGGCCATCAACGGTCGTAAGATGATCATACCGGCAAGGGTGAGGATCGATGTGATGAGGGAAAGAACCGAAAGGAACTGCTGATCGAAGCCGAGCACGTCGATCTCGAACCAGGTGGCGCCGGCGCCCGGCAGCGGTACGGCGCGAAACACAAAGATGATGATTGCCGTGCCGATCAACGCGCGGGCCTTGTCCGGCTCAAGGGTGGCGATCAGCTGATGCATCAGCGCCAACACGATTGCCATCGATCCGATGAACACAATCTCCTGGGAGAAGGGCACGCGCGAAAGGCCGATCAACAGGGTGAGGAAGACGAAGGCTGCCCCGCCGACGAAGTACCAGTAATTGGGCTTCACAGGTTCTGCGGGCCGGTCGACCATTGCGCCGATGGCCTTTGCGTCAAGGCCTTGCCGCCGCAGCGCTGCCCGACGCCGGCGTTTGAGAACGCCGGCCAGAAGGACGCCTGAGATCGATATGACCGGGATCGCCAGCGCCATCACGTAAATCCGTGCATAGATGCCGCTCTTTTCGACCTGCGTCATCTGCTCGACGCCCTCGAACAAGAAAATGTTGAGCAGTGCGACCGCCATCAGGCCGCTGATCAACGCCACTCTGCCAAGCGTTTGCATGGTCGTGTGCAGCGCTTTGGTTTCCGCTTCGGCGAGTGGGCGCCCGTCGGGTGCGTGGCGCGGGACGGCCTCCACCGACATGGCATCGGCGACTGAATCCTGAACCACATAGCCGCTTGGCGCGAGTATGACGCTCAGAACATACCAGGCCGAGATCGGCATGATGGCGGCCATCTGATCGGTACGCGTGATCAGCGCGAACATGATCATCAGGCTGGCGGTCACGAGGCCCGCGCCGACATAGACCAGCAGCGCCTTCCAGCGCCAGATAAGGTCGACCAGATGGCCGAGCGGCATTTTCAGCGCCCACGGAATGCCCGCCCAGAAGGTAAGGCCGGCAAGAAACGACGCCGAGAGGCCGAGATATTCCTTGACGAAGAAAGTGCCGACGATGCCGGTCAGTCCCGAGATGCCTGCGGCGAAGTAAACCATCAGCGGCGGCAGGTATGACCAGCGAAACTGGCGAAAAAGATCCACCAGGATCGCGTCTGCGAGCCGCCGCGGCATCTGCAGTTTTTCAACGTTTTCGCTGCTCATCGCCCGCACCCGTCGAAAAGCCGCCATCCCGCATGGATCGGCGGCAGGTTGCGCGACCAAGCTGACGGCTTTCGCGAGACCGACCGAGGTGAGCCATGCCGATCTGAAGGCGACCGGCGATGACAGGCATAGACAATCACGGCGCTATTGTACGATATTCACACGTCTAAGACACGACGTTGGGCGATGACCCCGATCATGCGCCCGCGAAGCGACATCGGCATTGCCGTCCGTATAGCGATATCACGCATACCTTCTTGATACAGGTCAAAAGCGCAGGGGCGTCCGGCGCAGTGAAGCCGTGCCACGATTTCAGATGCCAAGTCATTTGCGGTCATGTCCCGGCCGGTTGTGTAGCAGGGCGGTAGAAAAGCCGTAAACTCACGATTAGCCGAAAAATCGCAAGGTCGGGAAAGCCGGACGTGTGTGGACGCCCCATCCCTTACGTTGGACTGTCACCTTTTTTACCCGAAGCTGTCACAGATCACTGTTCCCAACTCAGCTTCGCGGGCCGATGATCGGTTTGTGTCATTCCGTGTTTGGAAATCGGACGTTGCGTTTTGCGAGCTGTTCGATCGGCGGGAGAGCATCAAATCCGCCGAGAGTGAGGAGGCAAAATCGTGACCGCAGCGTATGACTTTTACTATAATGTTGACAGCAATCGCGTGCTCGGGTCGCCCGAGTTCCCTTCGTTCACTGTCAGCGCGATCGACATCGACGATCAGGGTGGCTTGGAACCCACGGACGCGACCACACTGTCGCTTGAAATTCAGCAAGGTTTCCTGCGCAACACTCTCCAGGTCGAAGTCGAAATCGTAGGCGTTGGCAGCGACGGTTCGCTTCTTGTCGAGGCAGGCGAGTTCTCTGGGAGTGCCCCTGCTGCAATAGCTGTTCTTCTGCCCCAACCCGGAGATATCCTATATCTCACGGACACCCCCGATCTGAACGGTTCAAATCTCGATGATTTGGGTGTGTTTGATGTGGAAGACCCGTCTATACCGACAGACCAGGAATTCACTTGTTCCGAAGGGCAGACCGGGGGTTTTGTCGTCGGCACTGTGACGGCGAGTGACAATGAGGCGGTCACTGGCTTTGCCATCGCCAGCGGCAACCAGAACGGCTTCTTTGCAATCGATGCGGCCGGTGAGATTTCGCTGACGGCGGCCGGAGCTGCCGCAGCGGCAGCCTCCAATGATTTTGAGACCGGGCCCAACAGTTTCAGCCTCACCGTCGAGACGATGGACGCAGCCGGCAATATGGGCACCGGCGTCGTCAACGTCTTGGTGACTGACGTTGACGAGATGCCGCAGATTCTCGGAACGAACCGTGCCGACGTCCTATTTGGGAGTCGCGACGGTGAAACGATCGACGGGCGGGGCGGGAGTGATTTCATCTTCGGTGGGAAAGGCGACGATGTGATCCTCGGCGGCCGTGGGCGGGATTTTCTAACTGGTGGAACGGGCGACGATCAAATCACCGGCGGGATCGGGAAGGACGTAATTGTCGGAGGCCGCGGTGACGATTTGTTTGTCCTGACCGAGGGCCGGGGACGAGACCTCATCCTCGATTTCGAGCAAGGACAAGACAAATTTGGCCTACAGAGTGGCCTGACGTTCGACGACCTGTCGTTTGCTGGCAACCGGATCCTGCTTGGATCGGACCTGCTCGCTGTGGCGTATGATTTTCAGACATCTCAGCTCACAGCGGACGATTTCCTATTGATATAGGATGGCGAGGCATGATCGTCCCTGATACGCGGTTGGTTCGGTTAGGTTTATCGACGGCGGTGTTTTCATCGCCATGTCAATGTGACCACAAGGATGACCGGGACAGGCGTTCTTTCAGGGGGTATCAGAAAACAAGTGTTTGGGCGGCCATACTGGAAGTGAAGGCGACCTCCCATGGCTCGACGCAAACAACCGAAGATATTGCCCGGGCCGAGTCCATGCTACTCTCTCATTCGGATGCGGTGAATGCCGGTTAGCGATCCGGCGCTTCGCACCGCTCCAATTCCATGAACGCGCGCAGGCCCGTTTTCTCGTCTTCTTCGAACCGCTCGCCTGTTATGGTCAGGCGCGTGATGCGGTCAGATCGAAATGTGCGGAAGTCCCGCCTGAGTTCGCACCAGGTGGAAAACATCCAGCCATCGGTCAGGTCCCAGACGACAAGCGGGCGCACGCGACGCTCGGAGGTGTTTCCTTTTCCGTCCCGGTAGACGATCTCCACAATGTGACGTCGGCGGATCGCCTCGCGAACCAAACCCACATTCGGTAGGGCAGCGTTCCTGCGGTGAAGGCTAAAATAGGGAGCATCGGCAAGCCTCCTCTTTTCGGGCTGAGGCATGCTTGCCTGGATTTTGGCGCGCGCTTCGCGGGCCGCTGTCGCCAAAGCCGGATCGCCGGTGCGTTCCACGAAGGAAAGGCCCACGGCCAGCGCATCGATCTGATCATAGGTAAAGGTCAGGTTCGGCAAGTCAAATCCCGGTCGCAGCAGGTAGCCGACCCCGGCCTCGCCGTCAATCGGAATGCCGGAAGCCTGAAGGTGGGCAATGTCGCGATAGATCGTGCTCACGCTGACTTCGAAATGCTCGGCAAGTTCGCTGGCCCGGCTGACGCCTCGGGTCCGCATCTCGTTGACCAACCTGAAAAGCCTTTCTGCACGTCGCATCGGTTTTACTCGCCACGAGGATTTCGGAAAGTGCCGGGTGCTACCCTTCGCAATCCAAACCTATATCATGAGTTCGGCGGGTATCGATGGACTTCATGTGACGAGCCCCCAGTTCACCCTTGTGTCAGGGCCGCGCGAATGACCTGCCGTGGGCCGGGTTTTCCAGGTTCCGTGTTTAATCGGCAGCCGTCACCTCGACCTCGAACATCAGTTGCGGGATTGCGAGACGAGTCACGCCGAGGAGGGTCATCGGCGGAGAGGTTTCAACAGGCCCAAACCGCGATCCGAGAACATCGAAGTGCTTCAGCGCCTCGTCCACGTCAGTCGTGTAGATGTTGACCCGGATGACGTTGGCAAGGCCCATGCCGGCAGCGCTCAAGACGGATTCCACATTGTCGAGGGCAAGCGTGATCTGGTTGCGCATGTCCCCTGCGTGTTGCGGGTTGCCGTCAGCGTCGACTGCGGTCTGACCCGCACAGACCAGATGCCGGTTGGCTCCGTCAATGATTTCAGCTTGGTTGTAGCCGAAATTCAGCGACCACGACCAGGGATTAACGGCGGTTCTTTTCATAGGTTGTGCTTCCTCATCAAGAATTCAGAGGGCACCTATGAAACACAGGCCTCCTATCACCGTGTTGGCAGGAGTGTATCAAGCCACACAGCCAATCGTTCCGACCGACCGGACGCGCAGGGACCCTTGTTATCCAGAACGCGCCGGTGCCGTTCGTCCGTTGCAGACTTTTAAGCAAAATTGGTTTGTCCGCGTCGCCGAAGCGATCTGGGTTTGATCATGTCCGCTCTGAGGGCGTGTCATGCAATGGCCCGGTCTCCGGGAAAGGGTTATCTACGCAAACGAAACGGGGACACCCGTATCCCGGCTGGGTGGCAATCCGTATTTCCTGCTGTAGTCGCGACTGAAATGGGTCGCGCTTTCGTAACCCACGGCGCAGGCAGCCTGAAGCACCGAGTGGTTCCTATCCGCCAATATGGCTCTCGCCTCGATCAGACGAAGATCCTTTTGATATTGCAGCGGGGTTGTCCCCGTGACCGATTTGAAGTGTTCGTGAAAGGACGATGTGCTCATGCCCGCGGTTTTCGCCAGATCCGATACGCTGAGCGGAGACCGAAACTCTGTTCTCAGTCTCTTGATGGCCTTTGCGACCCGATTGGCATGGCTGTCCGCGACAAGAAGGTTTCGTAGCATCTTTCCAATCGGACAGAGCAGAAGACGATAGTGGATTTCGCGCAAGATCGAAGGACCCAAGACCTTGGCGTCCAGCGGATCGTCCATCAACTCGAAATACCTGACCAGCGGCACAAGCCAGCGCGGATCCGCCGGGCCCGCAGAGAGTGAGCGGGCGGAGACGTTGGTGTCGGGCGTCAGCGTATCGCCAACTTGATCGAAAAGACGGCGCACGAGTCCCAGATCGAGCGACAGGATCGCCGCGATATATGGCTTCTCAACACTCGCATCGGTGATCCGGGAGACGACCGGCAGGTCGTGGCTGACAAGCAGGGCATCGCCCGGCTGGAGCTTCACGACCTGGTCACCGATCGACGCCACTTTGCCGCCTTGAAGGATCAAGCAGATGACAGGCTCGTAGATCACGGCCTCGATATTGCTGATTTCATTCCTGCGATAGATGGACAGGTTGGGCAATCCGGTTGTTCCTCCGGCATTTTCGTCGCTAATGCGGCGGCACAGATCTGCAAGCTGCGAAAGGTCCATGTGTGTCTCCCTGTCCGAGACCCCTAGCAGCGTTTATCTGCCGGTACACCTGAAAATTCACGGAACCGGAGGAATTGACAGATCTCGTGGAGGATATGGCAGGCGCCAAATCGCATTCTGCTTTATCTGTTTTCCCCGCAGACATCGCCAGAAAAAAGGGAGACTCATGTCGTCAATTCAAAGCCAATCCCTCGACCTCACGGCGCATCATTCCAGATATGAGGCCATCGACCCACGCGCGTCGCTGAAGGGGAGCGCGGCGGGTAAAGTCGTTTTTGTTGCCGGCGCGTCCCGTGGGATCGGCCAGGCGACGGCCGTCGCATTCGCCGAGGCCGGTGCCAGGGCGGTCTACCTTACCGCACGGTCCGAGGACGCGCTCAAAGAGTCGGTCGCTTTGGTCACACAGGCGAACCCGGCGACGCAATGCGCCTTTTCGGTTTGCGATGTCACCCGTGCGGCGCAGGTCGAGGAGGCGGTGGCGGACTGCGTGGCGCGGTTCGGCGGCATCGACGCGGCGGACGCCAATGCCGGATATCTGGGTCCATGGGCGAAGATCGGAGAAACCGACCCCGAGAGCTGGTGGTGGAACTGGGAAGTCAATGTGAAGGGCACCTATCACGTGATCCGCTTCACGCTTCCCCATCTGATCGCCTCTGCGGAGCGACACGCCGATCAAGGGTCGAGCGGCGGTCATCTTATCCTGCTCTCGTCGATCGGCGCCCAGCTGCTGATGAAGGGGGCGTCCGATTACCAGACTTCGAAACATGCGATCAATCGCCTCTGTGAGTTCGTTCAGTCCGATCACGACGAAGACGGCATCAAGTGCTTTGCCATCCATCCCGGCGGCGTCGCGACCGAACTCGGATTGAGCATGCCGGAGGCGCTGCACGACTATCTCGACGACGAACCCGATCTGGCCGCCTGTTTCGCCGTGTGGCTTTGCTCCGGCGAGGCGGACTGGGCTAAGGGCCGCTATCTGAGCGCCACCTGGGATGTCGGGGAACTCATGGCGCTCAAAGACGAGATCCTGCGGGACGATCTGTTGGTGAACCGGCTGCGCGCCACGGCTTGACGCCAGCACATCGGGTGTCCGACACGTCCGACTGAACGAGACGATCCGAACGCTCGCGTCCGCGGCGCGGTCGATCGGAAAACCCCGATCCCGCAATTGCAGCGGTTTGTGGACAACGGAAAGGCGGGCTGCCAGACTCGACCTATGAGGCTGGATCAAGACTTAAATCGGATTCTCAAAACCATTTGTCATGACGATCCCTCGTTTAAAGGTGTTCAGGCTGGCAAGATCGATTCCCGTCTGGAGGAAATTCGTCAGCACGTTGAGCGGAATGATGTCGAGGGCTTCCTGCTATCGACGATGGCGCTTCTTTCGCTTCCCGCCAACGGTCACACGCGCTTAATCCCAAATCGTTCGATCAGTGTTCTTCCGCTGCGCTTCGTGGCGATAGGAACGGTGTTCCGCCTCACGGCCGCACCGCCGCAATACCGAGAGTATCTGGGCGGCCGCCTCGTCACGGTAAATGGTGTGGGTATCGACGCTCTCGAGGACGCCGCGAGGCCCTATCTTGCAGGGACCCGCCAACGGCAGCGGGCGATTGGAGGCATCATCTTTGTCTGGCCAAACGCCCTCATCCGCCTGGGGGCGGGTCCTAAAAACGATGGTTTCGAGTACGAATTGGAGGTCGAGACCGGCGAGAATGTTCGCATTCGGGTGGACGAAGACGCGAGCGTTCCGGCGGCCTGTCTCTATCCTCAAAACGAACACGGTCGGCCAGGTGCATCGCAGAATATCAATGCTATCGCTGAAACCGAAGACTGGCCGGGAAATGGCTTCTCCATAAGGCTTCCGAGCTTCTTCGATCCCGATGGCGACACGTTGCCGAAATCCATACGGCGCGTCGTCGACCAAGTCAGCGCGCGACAGGGATGCACGCTGTTGATCGATGTGAGAGGAAACACCGGCGGCGATTTTCTCGAGACGATGCCTCTGATCACCGAAATTGCAACGAATTGGCAAGGCGGACGCTGTGCGATGCTTGTCGACAAGTTTACCTTCTCGGCCGCAATCGTTTTCGTTGCCATACTCAAACATCGGTTGGGAAACCGGCTGACGCTGATCGGTGAAGAGATGGGCGATGGTCTGAGGTTTTTTGCGGAGGGTGGATTGATCGATCTTCCCCAATGCGGTGCGTTGGTCCGGTACTCCACCGCACTGCACGATTGGGAAAATGGGGTCGCCGACCGAACCACGCCCCGCGATATCGCAGAACAACTGGTGCCGGTCGGTCAGTTGAAAATCGACCTCCATCACGTCGCATCCTGTGACGAGATGCGATCGCAAAGGGGTTTCTACCTGAAGATTTTTGACGGCCTGCGAGAATAGGCGAACGATAAGCCGGCCAGATCAACGCCGAACACCGGATGCGCTGCAATCTATCTCACGCATCGACAAGGCATGCGGTCAACGCCATCCTGTGGCCGCAAGACACAACTTCGCGCGCCTGCTCAAGTGGTTCCGAGAGCTGTTGGCATGTGTCACTGCCTTCCTGCTCAACGAAAAGCCGAAATCTGTGCCGACCGGATGTCTTGGAGCCTGTCATTTATCTGCCGGCTCGATTCTTTCGGTCGCAGAAGAATCGGCAGGATGTACACGACAAACGGTATCAAGACCAATGAGAACAAGGCGGTCCCCCAAAAGCCCATTCGTGTGCCTCGGCCGACAACCGCGACCAAGAGGCATAAGATGAGATACATCAGCGGGCGCGCATATGCACTCCACGTCGAGATTGGAGATCAAATCGGCGGTGACCTCCAGGTGGTCCCTGTTGCAGCCCGCCAGGACCAGTTTCATTCCCTCTTTCGCCAGGCCGACTGCAAGGCCCTGGCCGATGTCGCTCCCGGCACCGGCAGCGACTCTCCCCGCCAGATCCATGGCACCCTCCGGCGCTTCGAAACCAACCTGTGCGGTCACCCTATATCGGACGCGGCGCGCGTATAGGACGACAGGTCGGGCGCGGCCTACGCTCAAGATTCCTTCCGCTTAGATGCCTCAGCTTGCGCTTCAACTGAACACGCTACGGCAACATCGGCAAATCAGTCGGCTGCGGTTTCGCGCCTGCTGCTGTCAGCATCGCGTGAACTTGACCTCGGTGGTGGGTCTGGTGGTTGAAAAGGGAAACGGCAAAAAGGGCTTTTGACTTCTCGACGCGTGTCGAACCCCCCGCCGGATACCAGGCAACCATCCCGCCGAGGTCTGCGTCGCGTAATTGTGCCGTCCAGGTTTCGATTTCCTCATTTCGTTGCAGACGGAGCGTCTTGTAGTCATCCCAATCCGATGGATTTGTCAGGGAGTGCTTGATGGTTTCCTCCGGGCGCTCGTTCCCCTTCAAGCGCTGCAGCATAAGGGCATCGGCCCAGTAAAGATGGTTCAGCGTGGCTGCGATCGATCGGAAGAAAGCGCCTCGATCCCTCCAGCGCTCCGCATGCGTGAGTCCGTCAGCGGCAGTCACCAAAGAGGCATTCTGCCAAGTGTTGTAGCGGGCCATTAGTCGGCAGTATTCGGGTGATATCATTTTCCCGGGCTCCCATGTTTATCGTTGTTCGGTGGAGAATAGACGGACCGGCCGCATTCCGCAGAAACGTCCGCTGCGTGCGCCCGGCCGCCATTTGAGGTTTCAGTAGACATCGGGTCCGACCAAAACGCCAAATTCTGCATATATCGGTGATTTTTAAAGCCGGCTTTTTAGATTTGACCAAACGGCACACAAGACAGGTGTCGGACCAGAAACATCAGATGTCCTTTCAAACAGGCGCGACCCGATGGCTTCGCAGCGCGATGAAATCCGGAAGGATCATGTTTTTCGAAGAACGACCGTCAGATACCAGGTTTCTCCGGCGTGTTTTCCCGGGAACCTGCGATAAAGGTCATCCAGCCGACGGTAGAATTCCCCGGCCAGACGGTCCGCGTCCCAGCCGCGCGTCGCTCCCTGTTCGAACAGGTGCGTCTTCAGGCTCGAATGGCCGAAGCCGCGGATATAGCCGACATAGAGCCTGGCATAGTCGGCCGGATCGCCGAGGACATCGGCATAGATATCCGCCGGGTTGTGTGGTGCCGGCACGACCGAGATCTCTTCAATGTCAAAGGCGCTTGCCAGTCTGGGATCCGATTCCAGCGGCGCGCGCGCTTCGCGTGCCGTCATGAACCAGACCCCGAAGACAAACCGGTCGAGAACCTTCCTGTCAATCAATCCTTCGTCCGCCATGCCCTGTGCCACGATCTGAACGGCCCGGTAGACCTTGCGGCAGGACGCCGCCACGCCGTTGATCTCGCGATCATCCGGGACCGCGCCGAGGCAGCAGACCAGCAGGAAGCCGCCGCTTCGCAACTCGCGCGCCCGGCATTGCAGGAAGCGGGTCCAATCGCTGCGTGCGAGCGCTGCCATGTCCGCTCTCGCCGCGCCCCGCAGATCGGCGAACCAGACCGAACCGGGCGCATCGAGGTGCATGGCACGGCTCAACCAGTGGCTGGCCATGAAGCAGGTGGCCAGATCCGCCGAGTCGTCGGCCACCATCCGGTCATAGAAGCTGCCGACGGCCGCTCTGGTTCGGATGGACCGCGCGGCATATCCCGATGGGCCGGCCGCAAGCTCGAACAGGCTGTTCCAATCGTTGCCGGGCAGGTCGGCGTGACAGACGGAGATCGGCGCGTCGGGAAACCGTTCGCGATAGATCGCAATCGCCGGCGCCACCGCCCCGACGGCGCTCGGTCCGGGGCCGCAGCCATGGTCGACGAGCCGTAGTTCCGGCTGAACGAAACCCAGGCGGCGTACCAGATCGCCGAGGCGTCCGGCATTGTGAGCGACGAGTTGCTGTTGCATGGCCGAGTTTTTTCCGTATTCGACCATGCCCTCCGTCGGTCGCTCGTTTTCATGCATGGGCGACCTCCGCCTTCGATTACACACTCACCATAGGCCGCAATCCCCGCTCGGCCAAGGTCTGCGCGATCATCTGCTGCCGGCACGCGTGTCGCACAACGACGGCCCACGGGAAACGAATGGCTATCACGGACCGCGAACTATCTTGCTCCTCACTCCGTCTTATTCTTTGACCCTCGCACGGATTTCGGCGCTTCAAGGCCGGGTATCCAAGATGTTGCCTTTTTTATGATTGCGTCTTGACAATTTGGAACGTTCCAGTTTTTTATGTGAGGAATTGGAACGTTCCAAATTCCGGGCAGGGAGGAATGAATGCGTTGGGCTCTGATTGGCGCGAGCCGCATTGCGTCGGGCCACGTGATTGACGCGATCCGTGCGCAGAACGGTTCTGAGATTCAATCAGTGCTGAGTTCGGACGTCGCGCGAGGCGAACGGTTTGCCCGGGAGAACGGAATACCGGACAGCGGCACCGATCTTGGGCGTATTCTCGCCGACGAGAGCATCGATGCGGTCTATATCTCCACGACCAACGAGAAACATCATCCTCAGGCGATGGCGGCGATCGCGGCCGGCAAGCACGTGCTGTGCGAAAAGCCGCTCGCAATGACCCTGGACGACGCCGTGGAAATGGTGCGTGCCGCGGACGAGCAGGGGCTCGTCTTTGCGACCAACCACCACCTGCGCAATGCCGGCTCCCATCTTGCCATCCGCGACCTGATTGTCTCGGGGCGCATCGGCACGGTGTTGAGCGCCCGGGTTTTTCATGCCGTTAATCTGCCGGAGCATCTGCGCGGCTGGCGCATCAATGACGCCGGCGCCGGCGGTGGCGTCATCCCGGACATCACGGTCCACGATGCCGACACGATCCGGTTCCACCTCGAGGAGGATCCGGTCGATGTGGTCGCCAAGGCAGCAACCTCGGGCATGGGCGAGGGGGTCGAAGACAGCGTCATGTCGGTCTGGTCCATGCCGTCCGGCGCCATGGTGCAGACCCATGAGAGCTTTACCCATCGTTTCGCCGGGACCGGTATCGAGTTTCACGGGACGAACGGGTCGATCTTTGCCCGCAATGTCATGACGCAGCAGCCGGTCGGTGCGATCCGGCTCGTCGACGCGGATGGCGAAACCGAGATCCCGTTCGACGATCACGATCTTTACAAACGGTCCCTCCGCCTGTTCGGCGCAGCCGTGGCCGGCACTGGGCGCCCCGCGGCGGACGGCGCGGACGGCGTGAAGTCTCTGGCGGTTGCTCTTGCCGTGCGCGAAGCGGCGCAATCCGGTAAGGCCGTTCGCATCGATTATGGAGGCTTTTGAAATGCCGTCCAAAATCGTTTCCATGGACGATGCGGCCGCCGGGATTGCCGACAGCGCCGTGATCACGGTTTCCTCCTCCTCCGGCCTCGGGTGCCCGGACGCGTTCCTCAAAGCCATCGGCGCGCGGTTCGATCGGGAAGGGCACCCGAGGAACCTGACGACGCTGCACCCGATCGCAGCCGGCGACATGTACGGCATCAAGGGCATCGATCACATCGCCAAAGACGGCCTGCTTTCGACGGTCATCGCCGGGTCATATCCGTCGGGTCCATCCTCCCTGCCGATGCCTGCGATCTGGCAAATGGTGGTCGAGAACCGTGTCGCCGCTTACAACGTGCCTTCCGGGATATTGTTCGACATGCACCGGGACGTTGCCGCCAGGCGTCCCGGCGTCTTCACCAAAGTCGGGTTGGAGACCTTTGTCGACCCATCGCTTCAAGGCTGCGCAATGAACGATCTGGCGTCGGAGCGGCCGATTGTTGCTCGGGTCGAACTGGCCGGTGAGACCTGGCTGCATTTCCCCAACATCGTTCCCGATGTCGCTGTCATTCGCGCCACGACATCGGATGAGCGCGGCAATCTCACGTTCGAACACGAAGGGGCCTATCTCGGCGGTCTGGAGCAGGCGATCGCCGTGCGCAACCACGGCGGACTGGTCATCGCCCAGGTCAAGCGGGTCACCGCATCCGGCTCCCTGCGCGCGCACGACGTCCGCGTCCCGGGACATCTGGTCGACCTGGTCGTCGTCGATCCGGAGCAGCGCCAGACGACGGAAACAGACTACGATCCCGCCATCTCCGGCGAGATCATGCGCCCCTGGAGCAGTTTCTCCCTGGCCGAACACGGTGTCGAAAAGGTCGTCGCGCGCCGCGCCGCCATGGAACTGAAAACCGGACAGACCGCCAATCTGGGGTTCGGCATTTCGGCCATGGTTCCCCGTGTCCTGCTGGAGGCCGGCAAGGAGCGGGCGGTGACCTGGGCCATCGAGCAAGGCGCGACCGGCGGCATGCCCTTGACGGGATTTGCCTTTGGCTGCGCCTCGAACGCGGACGCCTATATGCCGTCGCCCCAGCAATTCACCTATTTTCAGGGCGGTGGCTTCGACGTCTCCTTCCTGTCTTTCCTGGAGATCGACCTGGAGGGCAATGTCAATGTCTCGAAGCTCGGCAAAAAACCTTATCTGACGGCGGGCTGTGGCGGCTTCGTCGATATCACCGCCAACGCGAAGAAGATCGTCTTTTCAGGCCTGTTCGAGGCTGGTGCTGAACTCGACCTGACCGACGACGCCCTCACCGTCAAATCGCCGGGCCGTTTTACAAAAATGGTCGATGAGGCCGAGCATATCACCTTCTCCGGGCGGCGCGCACGGGAGCTTGGGCAGGAAGTCCTCTATGTCACCGAGCGATGCGTCATACGGCTGACCGACAGCGGTCTGATTGCGACGGAAACGATGCCCGGTATCGAACCGGACCGCGATATCGTCGATGCGTCGGAGGGCCGGATCCGCCTTGCCAACGATCTCAAGGAGATGCCCAAGACGCTCCTGCATGATCGTCCGATGGAGCTGAGCCTGTGAGCGCGCTGCACCTGATACGACACGGTGCGGTTGCGGAATTGCGCCTGGACAATCCCGACAAGCTCAATGCTTTCACCGGGGAGATGCTCGCGGCCGTCGAACCCTATTGCGAGGCGTTGGAGCGAGATGCTTCCGTCAGGGCCATCGTCGTGTCGGCCGAGGAGAGCCGCGCCTTTTGTGCGGGAGCCGACATTCTGGCCTGGTCGGAACTCGAACCCTGGGCGTTTGCCCGGCATTGGGTCCGCGACGGACACCGCGCATTCGACCGGCTTGCCCGTTTGTGCAAACCGACAATCGCCGCAATCAACGGTCATGCCTTCGGCGGCGGCCTCGAATTTGCTGCCACAACCGACATAAGAGTGATGGCCCCCGCGGCGACCCTGGCGCTTCCAGAAGCGGCTGTCGGTATCGTTCCGGGCTGGTCGGGCACGCAGCGCCTCATCCGGTTGCTCGGCGAGCCCCTCGTCAAGGAGATGGCGCTGTTCGCCCGCCGGATCTCCGCGGAGCGTGCCCTGGCAGTCGGCTTCGTCGCCGAGATCGCGGACGATCCGCGCGCGGTGGCTTTTAACATCGCAGAGAGGCTCGCCGACACCTCCGCCCGTTCGACGGAAGCCGCGAAATACATGATCCATGCAGCGGTTGGGGAAGACCGCAACGCCATGATCGAAGCGCTCGGCGCGGGAATGGTCGGCGCGACGGAGGATCGGAACGAGGGCGTCTCGGCATTTCGAGAAAAGCGCAAACCGCAATTTTCCGGACGGTGGACATGACCGAACTGAACATCGTTCCCATGAGCGGAATGCACATCCCGGCGGACCCGTTTGTCGCCCGCCACCTTATCGACGGCGACTGGCACACGAGTGCCGATGGCGCGACGTTCGAGCGGGTCTCGCCCTCGCACGGCTCGGTCGTCACCCGCGCCAGCAAGGGCGGGCCGCAGGACGTCGACGCGGCCATCTCTGCTGCGCGACGCGCCTTTGACGAGGGGCACTGGTCCCGGTCGAGCGGAAAGGACAGAGCGGCCTATCTCCTGAAAATCGCGGATCTCATCGACCGGGACCGGAAGCGTATCGCGTTGATGGAGACGCTCGAATCCGGAAAGCCGATCAGCCAGGCGGAGGCCGAAATCGAAGGCGCGGCCGATCTGTGGCGCTATGCGGCGTCGCTTGCACGGACCGTTCACGGCGACAGCCACAACAGCCTGGGACACGACATGCTTGGCCTGGTCCTGAAAGAACCGGTGGGCGTCGTGTCGATCATCACGCCGTGGAATTTCCCGTTCCTGATCGTTTCCCAGAAACTGCCCTTTGCGCTCGCCGCCGGCTGCACGACCGTCATCAAGCTCTCCGAAATGACACCGGCGACGACGGTCCTGTTGGGTGCGCTTTGCCTCGAGGCGGGTTTGCCCGCCGGTGTCGTCAATATCGTCCTGGGCCATGGCGACCCGGTCGGAATGGCCATGACCCGGGACAAGCGCGTCGATATGGTCACTTTCACCGGGTCGACCGGCGTCGGCAAGGCCATCGTTGCGGCCGCTTCGGGAACCCTGAAGAAGGTTTCCCTCGAACTCGGCGGCAAGAATCCGCAGGTCATTTTCCCGGACGCCGACCTCGAGGCGGCCGTCGATGCTGTCGTGTTCGGCGTCTATTTCAACGCGGGCGAATGCTGTAATTCCGGCTCCAGAATCATTGTGCATGAAGACATCGCCGAAGACTTCCTGGCGCGGACGGTCGCTTTGTCGCGCCAGGTTCCTTTCGGGGATCCCCTGGATCCGTCGACCAAGGTCGGCGCCATCATCACCCCGGAACATCGGCAGAAAATAGACCGCTATGTTCAGGAGGCGGCCAGTTCCGGCGCGGATCTGCGGCTCGGCGGTGGCGCCCTGCCGGTGCCGGGCCTGAGCGGACAGTTCTATCAGCCGACCGTCATTGCCAATGTCGACAGTGGCATGCCGATCGCGCGCGAGGAGGTGTTTGGACCGGTTCTTTCGGTGCTGACCTTCAAAATCCTCGACGAAGCGATCGATTTGGTCAACGATGCCGACTACGGCCTGTCTGCAGGCGTCTGGAGCGAAAACGTGCACACCTGCCTGGAATTTGCCCGTCGCGTGCAGGCCGGAACGGTCTGGACCAACACCTGGATGGATGGTTTTGCCGAATTGCCCTTCGGCGGCATGAAGGAAAGCGGCCAGGGCCGGGAGCTCGGCAAATACGGATTGGAAGAGTTTCTCGAGGCGAAAACCGTGACGATGCGTATTGGACGCACGCGCGCGCCTTGGGTTGATCCGCGATCAGCATAATGCCTCGCGGTTGGGAAACGGTAATGCGCAATTAGGGAGGAGATCCATGCGTAAAATTGTGACGATGATGACGGCTGCCGGTGCTTTGCTGGCCGCCGGCACGAGCCTTCAGGCAGAGGAAGTCGAAGTCCTGCACTGGTGGACATCGGGCGGCGAAGCGGCTGCCTTGAACGTCCTGAAGCAGGACCTGGAGAGCCAGGGCATCGGCTGGCAGGACATGCCGGTCGCCGGCGGCGGCGGCTCCCAGGCCATGACCGTGCTGCGCGCCCGCGTGACCTCCGGCAATCCACCGACCGCCGTCCAGATGCTCGGTTTCGATATTCTCGACTGGGCCAAGGAGGGTGCGCTTGCCGATCTGAACACCCAGGCCAGTCAGGAAGGATGGGACACGGTTGTGCCGGAAGCCCTGCAGAAATTCGCAAAGCATGACGGCAAATGGGTGTCTGCCCCGGTCAACGTCCACTCCACCAACTGGGTCTGGGCAAACAAGGCCGTTCTGGATGAGCTCGGCATCGCTGTCCCGACGACATGGGACGAGTTCGTCGCCGCCCTTGAGAAGGTCAAAGCTTCCGGCAAGACCCCCATTGCGCATGGCGGGCAGGCCTGGCAGGACGCGACCGTTTTCGACGCTGTGGCGATGTCGACCGGCGGTCCGGACTTCTACCAGAAGGCCTTTATCGATCTCGATGAAGAGACTCTGGGTTCCGACACGATGAAGGAAACCTTCGACCGTATGGCCGTGATCCGCTCCTATGTGGACGATAATTTCTCGGGCCGTGACTGGAACCTGGCGACGGCGATGGTCATCAATGGCGATGCCGCGTTCCAGATGATGGGCGACTGGGCCAAAGGCGAGTTCCTGAACGCCGGCAAGACCCCGGATCAGGATTTCCTCTGCTTCCGCTTCCCGGGCACCCAGGACCAGGTGACTTTCAACGCGGACCAGTTCGCCATGTTTGCGCAGGGATCCGAAGTCGGCAAGGAACAGGCCGCGCTGGCGACCGCCATCCTGTCGCCGACCTTCCAGTCGGCGTTCAACGTCGTCAAAGGTTCGGTTCCCGCCCGCACGGATGTGTCCGACGAGGCCTTCGACGACTGCGGCAAGAAAGGCATGGTCGACCTGAAGAACGCCGCGGCCAGCGGCAATCTCTACGGGTCCATGGCGCATGGCCATGCCAATCCGGCGGCCATCAAGAACGCGATGTATGACGTGATCACCGCGCATTTCAATGGCGAATATAACAGCGAAACCGCCGTTGATGAGCTCGTGACCGCCGTTCAGATCAATAGGTGACAGCCGGGAGAGCGGTGAGACCTCACCGCTCTCCCAATGGGATTTAGGGCATGCGTCGGCGGCCGTCGTCGGCGCGCATGCCTTAAACCAAGGAAGCTGAAATGTCTTACTCCGAAACGGCGAGCCGGGGCGGTTCCGTTGGAGACAGATTGCGCGACGCTTTGCCCAAATTGGTGCTGAGCCCAACCGTCGCCATCGTTGCGGTCTTTGTCTACGGATTTATCGCCTTCACCCTGTATCTGTCGTTCACGAACAGCCGGATCCTGCCCAGCTTCGGTTGGGTCGGATGGCAAAACTACGAAAACCTTTTCCGAATACGGGCCTGGGACACCGCCGTTTCCAACCTTATCGTGTTCGGCGTGCTCTATATCGCGATCTGCTGCGCGCTTGGCCTTTTGCTGGCGATCCTTCTCGATCAGCGGATTCGTGCCGAGGGGTTCATCCGAACCATCTACCTCTACCCGATGGCCCTGAGTTTCATCGTCACTGGCGTGGCCTGGAAGTGGTTCCTCGACCCCGGGATCGGCATCGAAGCGGTTGTTCAGGGATGGGGATGGAAGAGTTTCCAGTTCGACTGGATCAAAGACCGGGAAATGGCGATCTACACCATCGTGATCGCCGCCGTCTGGCAGACATCCGGCTTTGTCATGGCGATGTTCCTGGCCGGGCTTCGCGGCATTGACAGTGAGATGCTGAGGGCGGCGCAGATCGATGGAGCCTCCACCTTTGCCCTCTACCGGCGGATCGTCATCCCGCAGCTCCGGCCCGCATTCATGTCGGCCTTTGTCGTGCTCGCCCATATGGCGATCAAATCCTACGACCTTGTGATCGCTCTGACCGGGGGCGGTCCCGGGACCGCGACGGAACTGCCGGCCACCTTCATGTATTCGTACACCTTCACCAGGAACCAGATGGGCATTGGCGCGGCCTCCGCCGTCATCATGCTCATGACGATCGCGGCGATCATTGTTCCTTATCTCTGGTCTGAGTTGCGGGAGAAAAGGCGATGAGCACGGCACCCGACACCCGGACGATCGACTCGCTTTCGCCCGATCGAACCAGAGTCCGGAATAAAATCGATCTCGGCGGCGTCAATCCGGCGCGCATCCTGCTTTACCTGCTGCTCGGATTGTTCTGCCTCTACTACCTGCTGCCGCTCTATGTGATGCTGGTGAACTCCCTCAAGCCGCTGTCGGAGATCACGGCCGGCGGCATGATGGCGCTTCCCGGGGAGTGGACCATCGCGCCCTGGCAGAGCGCCTGGTCGAGCGCGCAGGTCGGTGTCGAAGCGACGGGCCTTCGTCCCTACTTCATCAACTCCATTGTCATGGTGGTCCCGGCCGTTGCCCTGTCGACGCTGCTTGGGGCGCTCAACGGCTATGTCCTGACCAAATGGACGTTCCGCGGCGCGACCTTGCTGTTCGGCCTGCTGCTCTTCGGCTGTTTCATTCCCTTCCAGATCGTGTTGATCCCGATGGCACGGATGCTCGGCCTGATGGGTCTGGCCGGTTCGGTGCCCGGACTGATTTTCGTGCACCTGGTTTACGGCATCGGATTTTCGACGCTCTATTTCCGCAATTATTACGCGGCGTTTCCGACCGAGCTTGTCCGCGCGGCGCAGATCGACGGGGCGGGGTTCTTCAGGATCTTCTGGCGTATCCTCCTGCCGTCTTCCGGACCGATCACGGTGGTCTGCGTCATCTGGCAGTTCACCAATATCTGGAACGACTTTCTGTTTGGCGCGTCCTTCTCCGATTTCGACAGCCAGCCTATGACCGTTGCGCTCAACAACCTGGTGCAATCCTCGACCGGGGTGAAGGAGTACAACGTGCACTTCGCCGGCGCGATCATGGCGGCCTTTCCAACACTTCTCGTCTACATCATCGCGGGCCGCTACTTCGTTCGCGGTCTGATGGCCGGCTCAGTCAAAGGATAGAACAATGGGCTTTCTCGACATCAAACAGGCGACAAAGTCGTATGGCGTCGTCCGGGTCCTCCATGAAACGAACATCTCGATCGAAGAGGGCGAGTTTCTGGTTCTTGTCGGGCCCTCGGGCTGCGGCAAGTCCACCTTGCTCAACATGATCGCGGGTCTCGAGGACATCACCTCTGGAGAAATCGCGATACGGGACCGAAGCATGAACGGCGTCAGACCCGCCGATCGCAATATCGCGATGGTGTTTCAGTCCTACGCGCTCTATCCGAACATGACCGTCAGCGGCAACATCGCTTTCGGCATGGAAATGCACGGAATCCCGAAGCCCGAGCGGGAAAGACGCATTGCCCAGGTCGCCGACCTTCTGCAGATCAGCCATTTGCTCGACCGAAAGCCCGGCCAGCTCTCCGGCGGCCAGCGGCAGCGTGTTGCCATGGGCAGGGCGCTGGTGCGCGAGCCGGACGTGTTCCTGTTCGACGAGCCGCTTTCGAATCTCGATGCGAAACTGCGTGTCGATATGCGCACGGAGATCAAGAAACTCCATCAGAAGCTGGGCACCACGATCGTCTATGTCACCCACGACCAGATCGAAGCACTGACGCTGTCGACACGGATTGCGGTGATGTTCGGCGGTTACGTCCAGCAGCTCGGCACGCCGAAGGAAATCTACGACAACCCGGCCAACATGTTCGTCGCCGGATTCATGGGCTCGCCGTCGATGAACCTGTTTCCCGCACGGGTCGTCACAGCCGACGGCAAACCGGCGGCGGAGGTCAAACTCGCGAACGGAAAAGTGGCAGCCATCCCGTTCGCCAACGGCGCGCTGTCGTCCAGCGCCGGGCGTGACATCATTCTCGGCCTCAGGCCGGAGGCGATCACGGACCGGGACGGCGCCGATCGGAACTCCCGGTCCGTCCATGTTGTGGAGGCTCCGGTCGAAGTCACGGAACCGGCGGGATCCGACACATTCGTCGTCAGTCAGATCGGTGGCAAGGACGTGACCGGTCGCTTCCGTGCGGACGTCTCGGTCAACGCCGGCGATGTTTTTCCGTTTGCGTTCAGTATGGAAAAGGCCGTCGCGTTCGATCCGCAAAGCGAGAACCGGATCGCCTGAGGCATGCCCGACGCACCGGACATTGTGATTGTCGGAAGCGGCATGGGCGGGGCGACGCTTGCCGCCGGGCTCGCTCCGACCGGGGCGGCGATCACTATCCTTGAGCGCGGCTACCAGATCCCGGATGACGCGCCGGCGCGCGATCCCTGGCGCATATACACAAACAGCGCGTTTCGATCCCGCGAAACCTGGCTCGATGCGCAGGGACACGCGTTCGAGCCCGGAAACTACTATAATGTCGGCGGAAATTCAAAACTTTACGGCGCAGTCCTCATCCGCTACCGCAGGGAAGATTTCAGCGAGTTGGATCACTATGACGGCATCTCGCCCGCCTGGCCGTTCGGTTATGAGGATCTGGCGCCCTGGTACGATGCCGCAGAGGACCTTTATCGGGTTCGCGGTGATGCCGGTTCCGATGCGACGGAACCGCCGCATACGGCACCTTACCCGTTCCCGCCCGTTCCCGACGAGCCCGCCATCCGGTCGGCAAGACGGCGGCTGGAGAAAGCCGGTGTCGCGCCGTTCAGCCTCCCGCTCGGCGTTGATATAGACCGCTGGTTGGCGGCCGGAAAAACCGGATGGGACGGGTATCCGGATCTCCGATGCGGAAAAATGGATGCCGAAACATGTGCTCTCGCGGCGGCGCTCGCCCATGAAAACGTCACTATGGTGACCGGCGCGGAAGTCACGTCCCTGAGTGCCAATCCCGAAACGCGGCGCATCGACGAAATCCGCTACGAGAACAACGGCCTCGAAACGCGTTTAAAACCGAAAATGGTCGCTGTCTGTGCCGGGGCGGTGCAGTCGGCAGCATTGCTGCTGAAATCCGGCGTGGCGAACAGTTCCGATTATGTTGGACGCTGTTTCATGAACCACAACGCCACGGCGATGATCGCCATTGATCCGGGTTTCCGCAACGATGCGATCTATCAAAAGACCTTCGGCATCAATGACTGGTATCTGTCCGAGGGGGACGGCGGCAAACCGCTCGGCAATGTGCAGCTTTTGGGGCGGGTGACACCGGACATACTGAAAATCCAGGTTCCGCAGCTCCCCGGATTTGCGGCCAGATGGATGTCGGACCACGCGCTCGATCTCTACCTTATCTCTGAAGACCTGCCTGATCCCGAAAGCCGCGTTGTCCTGAAAGACGGCAAGGTTCAACTCCTTTGGCGGCGCTCGAACATGACCGCCCACCGCAGACTGGTCGCCACAACGAAGAAGACGTTGCGCAAAGCGGGCTTTCCGATCGTCCTGTCCCGCCTGTTCGATGGACGTGTGCCTTCCCATCAATGCGGAACGGCGCGGATGGGATCGGATCCGGGTTCCTCGGTCCTCGATCCCGACTGCCGGTCGTGGGACCACCCCAATCTCTTCGTCACCGATGCGGCGGCGCTGCCGACATCGGCGGCGGTCAATCCCGCGCTTACGGTTGCGGCTCTTTCGCTGCGCGCCGCCAAGACAATCAAACAGGAGCTCTCGTCATGAGCAGAACAGCGCTGGTGACCGGCGGGCAAAAGGGTATCGGCCTCGGTATCGCGACAGCGCTGATCGATGCCGGATACCAAGTGGCGCTGGTGTCGCGCAGCACAGCCGACGCGCCCGAGGTCGGGGCCGCCCTTGAGCGCCTTGGCGAGAAGGCGGCCTATTTCTCCCACGACCTGCAGGATATTGCGCGCCATGGCCGGCTCATGGACGATATCGAAAGACGGCTGGGCCCGATTTCGACCCTGGTATCGAATGCGGGTGTTCCGGCAAAAACGCGCGGTGACATGCTGGAACTCCAGCCGGACAGCTTCGACTTCGTCCTGGGGGTCAATCTGCGCGGTGCCTTCTTTCTGGCTCAAGAAGTCACAAGGCGCATGCTGGCGCATCCGGCCGATGGCTACCGCTCGATCACCTTCATAACGTCCGTCAGCGCGACGATGGTTTCCGTCGAACGCGCCGAATATTGCATCTCCAAGGCCGGGGCCGCGATGATGGCGGAGCTTTTCGCGGTGCGCCTGGCGCCTCACGGCATCGGTGTTTTCGAACTCCGGCCGGGCATCATCGAGACCGGCATGACCGCAGGTGTGAAGGACAAATATACGACGCGCATCGAGGGCGGCCTGGTGCCTGCGCAGCGATGGGGCCAGCCCGCGGATATCGGTTCGGCGGTCGTGCCGATCGCGGACGGTCAGATGTCTTTTGCGACCGGCTCATCCATTGCGTTGGATGGCGGCCTTTCGATCCCGCGGCTTTAAGTGACGACGATGGAAAAAGGGTACGACTTCATCATTATCGGCGGTGGTAGCGCCGGCTCCGTCGTGGCGGCCCGGCTGACGGAGAATCCCGACGTTCAGGTTTTGCTGCTTGAAGCCGGCGGTCGGGATTGGCACCCATTCTATCATGTGCCGGCCGGTTTTGCGAAGATGACGAAGGGCATCGGATCCTGGGGTTGGCATACTGTTCCGCAGAGGAACATGAACGACCGGGTCTTCCGCTACACCCAGGCCAAAGTGATCGGCGGCGGATCGGCGATCAATGCGCAGATCTACACACGCGGCAATGCGCTCGACTATGACGAATGGCGCCAGATGGGCTGTGAAGGTTGGAGCTATGAAGACGTTCTGCCTTATTACCGGAAAGCCGAGGACAACGATACGTTCGAAAACACCTATCACGGCAAAGGCGGGCCACTGGGCGTGTCCCAGCCCCGTGCACCGCTGCCGATCTGCGAAGCCTATTTCGAGGCAGCCGCCGAACTCGGCATACCGCGCAACCGCGATGTGGCCGGCGAGAAACAGGACGGTGTCGGCTACTATCAGCTCACACAGCGACATGCCCGCAGGTCATCCGCGGCGATGGCCTATCTCGCGCCAAACCGCCATCGCGGCAACCTGCATGTCAGGACCGGCGTACAGGTGCGCAAGATCATCGTTGAGAACGGTATGGCAAAAGGCGTCGAACTGATCGACGGGGCGCGCCTGACCGCCGCATGCGAGGTCATTCTGTCATCCGGGTCGATTGGCTCCCCGCGGCTGCTGCAGCTCTCGGGTATCGGCCCGGCGGCCGATCTGAAAAAACTGGGTATCCCGGTGGCTTACGACCAGCCTGATGTCGGCGCCAACCTGCAGGACCACCTGGATCTCTATTGCATTTGCGAGGTGAGCGGCCCCCACACCTACGACCGATATGCCAAGTTTCACTGGTCCGCCGTCGCCGGTTTGCAATATCTTTTGACGAAGCGCGGACCCGTATCGTCCAGCCTGTTTGAGACCGGCGGCTTCTGGTATGCCGATCCGGAAGCCAGATCTCCGGATCTGCAATTCCATCTGGGGCTCGGCACCGGGATCGAATCCGGTGTCGCGGCCATGCCGGACGGCGGCGTCACCCTCAATTCCTGTTATCTGCGTCCGCGCTCGCGCGGAACGGTCCGCCTTTCCAGCGCGGACCCGGCGCGCGCTCCGCTGATCGATCCGAACTACCTGAACGATCCAAGAGACCGGCAACTGTCGATACGGGGTCTCAAACTCACGCAGGAGATCCTGTCCCAGGGACCGCTCAAACGGTTCATAAAGGCGGAGCGGCTCCCTGGGCCGGACGTCAAGACCGACGAGGACTATTTCCGCTTCATTTGCGAGCATTCCAAGACGTCCCACCATCCCGCCGGCACCTGTCGGATGGGCGCGGACGAAAAGGCCGTTGTCGATCCCCGGCTTCGCTTCAACGGTCTGGAACGTCTGCGCGTTGTCGATGCGTCGATTATGCCAAACCTCATCTCGTCCAACACCAATGCCGCGGCCATCATGATCGGCGAAAAAGCGTCCGATATGATCCGTCAAGACCACGGAGCGCTTCAATGATCCGACACATCGTTCTCATCAAATTCCAGCCCGATCTCGCGGAAGACAGGATCGCGGCGCTGTTTGACGAGCTCCGTTCTGTCCGGGCCGAGGTCCCGGGAATCCTCGGGATAACGTCCGGACGCAGCGAAAGTCCGGAGAAGATCGAGCGCGGTTACATGCATGGGTTTGTCGTCGATTTCGAAGACTGGGATGCGCTGGAAAACTATCAGACACATCCCGACCACAAGACGCTGGGCGCCAAACTGGTTGCCAATGCCGTTGGCGGTCTTGACGGCATTCTCGTCCTGGACATCCCCGTGACCGCCTGAGGGGCGGCATAGCTGATTGCTGGAGACCCCGATGCTCAGCCTTCCGACTTACGACAACCGATTGGAAGAATACCGGCTGACCGGCGAAGCGCTCACGCCGCGCGCACCGCGTGTTGCCCTGACGCGGACGGCATTTGCCGCGGCCCATGTCGTCTCTGATCCGCTGGCTGAGCGCGACCCCTGGATCGGACCGCCGGCTGTCGATTGGGACAATACGCTGCGCTTCAGGAACTGGCTCTGGGACCAGGGGCTCGGACTGGCCGAAGCCATGGACACGGCGCAGCGCGGCATGGGGGTCGACTGGCCGACGGCCAGGGAACTGATCGAACGGACGATGCGGGAAGCCAGGGCGCACCCGTTGAAGCCACGTGTGGCCTGCGGCGCGGGAACAGATCAGAGATCGCTTTCCGATCTCAACACCGCGGATGACATTCTGGCTGCCTATACGGAGCAGATGGAGGCGATCGAAGCCGCGGGCGGTCAGGTCATCCTGATGGCATCCCGCGCTTTTCCGGCGATCGATGCGGGCCCGGACGTGTATGCCGAGGTTTATGGCAAACTGCTTCAGCAGGCGTCGGCACCGGTCATCCTGCATTGGCTCGGCGACATGTTCGATCCGGCCCTCAAAGGGTATTGGGGTGCGCGGGATATCGGCACCGCTTCGGATGCCGTTCTGTCCATCATCGAGGCGCACGCCCGCAAAGTCGACGGCATCAAGATTTCCCTGCTCGATCAGGCCCATGAGGAGAGCTTTCGCGCGCGTCTGCCCGAAGGGGTGCGTCTTTATACCGGCGATGATTTCAATTATGCGGACCTGATTGAGGGGGATGGCAGCCGCTATTCCCACGCTCTGCTCGGCGCGTTCGCGGCCATCGCTCCGGTGGCCAGTCAGGCGCTGGAAGCGCTGGCGGAAGGCGACCGTGAAACCTATCACCGCCTGTTTGCCCCGACGGTTCCGCTGTCGCGCGAAATCTTCAGGGCGCCGACACGGTTCTACAAAGCCGGGATCGCCTTTCTGGCGTGGCTGAATGACGCACAGAGCCACTTCATCATGCCGGGCGGCTTTCAGTCGTCGCGGGAAATCAGCCATTATGCGCAGGTGTTCAGGCTCGCCGACAAAGCGCGCTTGCTGGCAAAGCCGGACATTGCTGTCGAGAGGATGACGCTGCTTTTGAGGTTGCACGGGCTGGGCTAGAAACGCATGAACAAACGCCCCACAATCCTGGATGTTGCCAGGCGCGCGGGTGTCTCCAAATCGACCGTCTCGCTGGTGCTGCAGAACTCCCCATTGGTCAAGGAAACCACACGGGCCGATGTGGCAAAGGCGATGGCGGATCTCGGCTACGTCTACAACCGATCGGCGGCCGGTCTGCGCGGCGCGGCTTCGGGGTTGATCGGTCTGATCATCAACGACCTGCGTAACCCGTTCTTCACCGAGTTTGCGGCAAGCGCGCAGATGGCGTTTGCCAGCAAGGGATATTCGACCGTCATCGCCAATACCGACGAGGATGCGGACATTCAGGCCCAGGTGATCGACTCCATGATCGAGCATGATGTTTCCGCATTCGTGATCTCGCCGACCTACACGCCGGATGCGGCGGCCTTCGATCGTATCCGGCGCGCCGGCATTCCGACCATGCAGGTGCTTCGCCAGCTCGATGAAAGAACCGATATCTTCCCTTTCGCGTCTCACAATTATGCATCCGGCGGGACGCTTGCCACCGGCCATCTGATTGATCTTGGCTGTCGCAACATCGCATTTGTCGGCGGCCTGGAAGACAGGCCGATCACGCTTGAACGCATGTCGGGTTACAGCGAGGTCATGGCCTCGAATGCGCTTGTGCCGCGGACATTCCATGGCCGGCCTTCAAGAGCATTCGGCCGGGAGATCTCGCTCAGGATCATGGACGATCACAAGGACATCGAGGCGGCTCTGTGTTTCAACGATCTTGTCGCGTTGGGGATGCTCAGCGGTTTCGCCGAGGTCGGCGTTCAGGTCGGAGAGGATTTCAAAATCGTCGGTTTCGACGATATTGAAGAAAGCTCGCTTGCCTATCCCGGCCTCAGTTCCGTTCGCTGCAACACGGCTCTGTTCGGAAGGAACGCGGCGGAGGCGATGCTCGCCTGGATCGTTGAGGGCAAGCGTCCGCCGGATACGAGACGTTACGGCGTTGAACTGATAAAGCGGCAATCGAGCCTGGGAACCGGAGAATAGCGTCCGTTCACGGGCGATCTCCGCGCCCGCATGCGCTGTTTCATCGTGCCGATTGTTCGTGAACTCAGCGGCTTCAGAGGGCTGCTATGAAATCGTTCGGGTGCCGGTCTTGCGTTCCCGCGATGGTCAGGAGTTTGCTCAGCACCGTCGCATAGCCGCGGGCGTCGTCCACGGCCCGATGCGTGTGCTCGTGATGTCCGAGCCAGTCTTCCGGGAAGGCTATGTTCGCGGTGAGCGGATCACGGCGGTTGAAGATACCCAGGAGATAGGTGTCGATGTCGAGGGCACCGGCGGTGAACAGGGTCTTGCCCGAATGGGGGACATCGAGGATATGGCGCTCGGCAAACTCTCTCAGATAGTGATCGATCCACAGGCCGTCGAAAAGCAGCGGCCGTGCGGCAAAAGCGCGTTTGCCCGCATAACTCTCAACCCAGGCGCTGAAACGTCGCATAACCCGGTCGGGCGGTTCCGGACGGGTTGTTGCGGCTTGCCAGGCCTCCGGTTGGGTCTTCCACCAGGCCATGGTTTGCGGATTCGGCTGCCGATCCCGGCGCGGCGTGAGCACAGCCTCGAACTCGCCGGCCAACATCCCGTCATTGCGCACCGCGATGGATGCGAAACTCAGCATGGAATTCTGCGAAGGAGAGGGGCCGTCCGCCTCGATGTCGGTGACAAAATAGTGTGCCGGCATGATTGAAAATCCTGATTTGACAAGGACACCGTCGCCCGTCCACCGGACCGCTCTCGCACAAAGGCGTTGCCTCATCAAGGACGCGCTGGTTCGAAATATTTAACAAATATGTTGAACGTTATGTTGGTCTCTGATATTTAACAAAATTGTTGAATATCGGAATCACGGAGCACAATCTTGGTGCGGCAATCGCGAAGCGGTCTGGATGAGGTGTTTACGGCGCTGGCGGATCCGACGCGGCGGGCGATCCTGGCGCGGTTAGCCGAGGGCGATGCCTATGTCGGCGAACTGGCCGCGCCGCACGATATGTCCTTCGCCGCCATCTCCCGTCACGTCCAGGTTCTGGAACAGGCCGGTCTCATGCACCGGACGAAACAGGGCCGTAAGATACGCTGCCGCCTCAATGCCGCGCCCTTTGACGAGGCCATGGGCTGGCTCACGCATTATCGCCGCCTGTGGGAGGACAAGCTCGAAGCGCTGGGTGCGTTTTTGGAGGAACCGGAATGACGGTCGATGGCAATACGATGCCCGTGGTCATGGTGCGCCGGCGCTATCGTGCCTCCATCGAGGCGGCTTTCGATGCCTGGACAAACCCCCATTCGATCGCCCGATGGTTCGGCCCGAAGGGTTTCCAGGCGCATGTGCTGGAACACGAATTGCGGCCCGGCGGGCGATGGCGGTTCCTGATGCGCGGCGATGACGGCATGGAATTTCATCATTTCGGCTCCTTTGTCGAGATCAGCCCGCCACGGCGGTTGGTCTTCACCTGGGCGTCGGAGGAGGCGGTCGCCGGCTGGCACGGCGGTGCGGACGACCCGACACGGGTGACCGTGGACTTCGACCCGCATGAGGAAGGGGTGACAGTCACGGTGACCCATGAGCGGCTGCCATCGGAGCCGGCGCGCCGGGCCCTGACCGCGGGGTGGGGCGGTGGCCTCGATGCCCTGGCCGCGTTCCTGGCTGAGCAGGGAGAGACCGATGGAACTGTTTAACGCCAATGCCGGCAACACCAAACGGGTGCGCGTCTTCCTGGCTGAAAAGGGTGCCGACGTGCCGCGCGTCGAACTCACGCTCGGCAAGGACACGCGCACGCCGGCCTTCCGCAAGCTCAACACGCTGGGGGAGCTGCCGGTTCTGAGGCTGGATGACGGCCGGCTTCTCACCGAGAGCCTCGCCATCTGCCGGTATTTCGAAGCGGTGTTTCCGGACCCGCCGCTAATGGGCACGGACGCCTTCGAACAGGGCCACATCGAGATGTGGAGCCAGCGCATCCACAACCAGTTGTTCATGACCTATGGCGGTTTCGTTCGCCACTCGATTCCGTTCTTCGCCGATGTCATGGAGCAGGTGCCGGCGTTTGCCGAGGCGCAGCGCCGAGCCATTCCTGAGAAATGGGTCTGGCTCGACGGCGAAATGGCCGACGGCCGGCGTTTCATCGCCGGCGAGCGCTTCACCATGGCCGATATCCACGGCATGACCGTGCTGATGATTGCCGATGGCATCGATGTTCCCATACCCGGCGATTGCCGTCGGGTAAACCGCTGGGCCGACGCGATGCGGGCGCGCCCGAGTTTCAGCGCGTAATCGCTTCCCGTTCATCCGTCGTCTCGTGCAACGTCAGATGCACCGACATGATGCCGGCGAAGCGGTCCATCATGCGCGCCAGATAGTCCGGATCGGACACGAAACGTTCATGGATGACGAGGCCGCGGATAAAGGTGCGGCAGATGCTCCACAGCAGCGCCGCATCGTCCTCGGCCGGATCGGAGCCGCGGTAGAGCGCCCGAACCGAACGCGCGCTGTCCTCGTTCCAGGAATAGAGATCGTCGGCAAGCACATCATAGAGCGCCCGGTCGGTGCGGCAGGCGACGATGATCTCGATGAAGGCGCGGCCTTCCGGCGTGTTGACGATCTTGCGCCAGGACTCCGTCAGCAGCGCCCTTGTCGGCATCGCTGTGTTGTGTCGTCTCTTGATCGGTTTCAGCGCGGCCTGCAGCAGGCGCATTGCCGTCTCGGCGACAAGCGCCTGCTTGGTCGGGAAATGATGGGTCAGCGCGCCGCGCGACACGCCGGCGCGCGCCTGAACGCGGTTGATCGACGCCTCGGCATAGCCGACTTCATCGATGCAAGCGACCATCGCCGCGCAGATGCGCCGCTTCATCGCCTCGGCCTTGAGGTCTTTTTTCGACGGTTTATCCGGCTCGGCCGCCACGCTCATGGTCGTCGGTCCCACCTTCGGTTAGGCTCCGTCTATAGCGGCTTGACAGGCCGACAGGCAAGAAATTAGAAACAGAATGTTCGGTCTGGAATGATCGGCTTTAGGAGGACCATGTGGCCAAGCCACCGCTGATCATCGCCGGCGCCAGTGGCTATTGGGGCGAGGCTCCCCACGCGACGGGCCAGCTCCTGACGACGCCCGGGCTCAATGTCCTTGTCTATGACTATCTGGCCGAAATCACGATGTCGATCCTGGCGCGGGCGCGCATGAAGGATGCGACCGCCGGTTATGCCACGGATTTCGTTACCGATGCGATGGCCGGCAATCTCGCCGTCATCGCCGAAAAGCGCGTGAAAGTCCTGTCCAATGCCGGCGGTGTCAATCCCCACGCCTGCGCCGATGCGGTGCGGGCGCTGGTCGAAAAGGCCGGTCTCGACCTGACGATCGCCGTTGTCGAGGGCGACGATCTGCTGCCGGATGTCGCGGAATTTACCGGCCGGACCGAAATGTTCGACGGATCGGCTTTCCCGGAGCCGGACAAAGTCGCGTCGATCAACGCTTATCTCGGCGCCTGGCCAGTGGCGGCAGCGCTGGATGCCGGCGCGGATATCGTGATCACCGGCCGTGTGGCCGACAGCGCGTTGGCCCTGGCCGCCTGCCTGCACCATTTCGATTGGTCGGCGACGGAATACGATCTTCTGGCCGCCGGCGCTCTGGCCGGCCATCTGCTGGAATGCGGGCCGCAGGCGACCGGCGGCAATTTCACCGACTGGGAACAGGCGGAAAACCTGGCCGATATCGGCTATCCTGTGGCGGAGATCGCCGCCGACGGCACGTTTGTCGTCACCAAGCCGCCGCGCACCGCGGGCATCGTCAGCCCGGCCTCCGTCGGCGAGCAGATGCTCTACGAGATCGGCGACCCACAGGCTTATGTCCTGCCGGATGTGATTTGCGATTTCTCCGGGGTCGACCTGCGGCAGGACGGGCCGGACCGGGTGCTTGTATCGGGTGCGCGCGGCCGTCCGCCGACCGGCCGGCTGAAAGTGTCGGCAACGTTCCTGGACGGCTACCGGGCCGGCCAGGTGCTGCAGTTCAACGGCCGCGACGCGCGCGCCAAGGCCCGCGCCTTTGTCGAGATGGGGCTGGCGCGGGCGCGACGACGGCTGAAGGCGTTGGGCGCGCCGGACTATGTCGATACCAGCATCGAACTGTTCGGCGGACGGCCACCGGACAGCGACGATGAGCAGATCACCGTCAAGGTCGCCGTGCGCCACGCCGATGCCCGCGCCGTCGACCTGTTTCTCAAAGAACTGATCGGCGGGGCGCTGGCGACGCCGCCGGGGCTGCATTTCTTCACCGGCGGCGGCCGGCCGCGGCCGTCGCCGGTGATGCGGCTGTTCTCATTCCTGGTCGATGCCGCCGGCGTGTCGGTCACCGTTACGCTCGACGACAGGGATATCGGCTATCGGATGCCGGTGCTGACGCCACGGGACGATGTCGTGCCGTCTCGGCCGCCGGTCCCGGTGGCGCAGGTGGATGGCGCGGAAACGGTGACTCGCCGCCTGGAGGACCTCGCCTGGGCGCGTTCCGGCGACAAGGGCGACGATGCCAATATCGGCGTGATGGCGCGGCACGCCGCGCTTCTGCCTTGGATCTGGCGGGCGCTGGATGAGACGGCGGTTAGCGATGCCTTCCGGCCCTGGCTCAAAGGCGATGTCGAGCGGTTCTATCTGCCGGGAATCCATGTGATGAATATCGTGTTGCATGCCGCGCTTGGCGGCGGCGGCGTGGCGAGCCTGCTGAACGATGCGCAGGGCAAGAGCTATGCACAGATCCTGTTGTCGCTGCCGGTCGAACTGCCTGCCGCGCTGGCCGAGGAAGGAGACGCCTGATGGGCTTTGTCAGCCAGATCCGGCCAGGATCCGAAAGCTTCGCACAGAACCGCGCCGACATGCTGGCCCTGGTCGATCGGCTGCATGCCTTGGAGGCTCGCGCTGCCTCGCTGTCGGGGCAACGACGCCCGCGCTTCAAAGAGCGCGGCCAGATCACGCCGCGCGAGCGCCTGGCGCGCCTGCTCGATCCCGGCATGCCTTTCGTGCAGTTGCATGCGCTGGCCGGCTATCTGGTTGACAGTGACGATCCTGAAAAGTCCGTTCCGGGCTCCTCGCTGATTGCCGGGATCGGCTTCGTCGAGGGCGTGCGTGCGATGATCTGGGTCGACGACAGCGGCATCAAGGCCGGCGCCATGGGCAAAATGAGCCTGCCGGCCGTGCTCAGCATCCAGGAGATCGCACGACGTCAGAAACTGCCACTGATTCACCTGGTCGAAAGCGCCGGCGCCAATCTGATGGACTACCGGGTCGAAGGCTGGGCGAAAGGCGGGGCGCTGTTCCGCAACCTGGCGCTGTCGAGTGCCGCGGGTATTCCGACCATCGTCGTGCTGCACGGCCCGTCGACGGCCGGCGGCGCTTATATGCCGGGGTTGTCGGACTATGTGATCGGCGTGCGCGACAACGGCATGGCGGCGCTTGCCGGCGCCGCTCTCGTGCATGCGGCGACGGGCGAGAAAGCCGACGACCGCGCGCTCGGCGGCTCGGAAATGCACGCCAGCGTCTCGGGCCTTGTCGAATATCTGGCGGATGACGATGCCCATGGCGTCGCCATGGCGCGCAGCGTCATGCGCCGCATCGCCTGGAACAGCCGGCTCGCGCCGCTCAAACGGAGCGCTTTCGAGGAGCCGCGCTACGATTCGGATGAACTGGCCGGAGTCGTGCCGGTCGACTACCGCACGCCCTACGACATGCGCGAGGTGGCAGCGCGCATCGTCGACGGTTCCGATTTCGACGATTTCAAACCGCGCTACGGCGCGTCCACCGTCTGCCTGCAGGCGAGCATCAATGGCCTCGCCTGCGGCCTGATCGGCAATAACGGGCCGATCGATCCGGACGGCGCCACCAAGGCGGCGCAGTTCATCCAGCTCTGCGATCAGGCAGACCTGCCGCTGATCTTCCTCAACAACACGACGGGCTACATGGTCGGCACTGACTACGAGCGGGCCGGCATGATCAAGCACGGTGCAAAAATGATCCAGGCCGTATCCAATGCCCGGGTGCCGCGCATCACGCTTTACATCGGCGCCAGCTTCGGTGCCGGCAATTACGGCATGAGCGGCTTTGCCTACGAGCCTGACTTTCTGTTCGCATGGCCGAATGCCACGACTGGGGTGATGGGCGGCGAACAGGCGGCGGGCACGATGACCATGGTGGCGCGGGTCGCTGCGCAGCGCAAGGGCCAGTCGGTGGACGAGGAGGCCCTGGCAGCACAGCATAAGCGGATCGCCGCGCATTTCGACAGGCAGTCGGATGCGTTCTACACTTCCGGCCAGTGCCTCGATCACGGCGTGATCGATCCGAGGGACACGCGCCGGGTGCTGGGCTTCTGCCTCGAGACCTGTCTGGAGGCGAGGAACCGCACAGTGCAGCCGAACGCCTTCGGCGTTGCCCGGATGTAGGAGCGCCGTAATGGATGGATTGCCGCAGACGCTGGCCCTGGACTTGGAGCGCGATGGCGGCTGGCTGACCGTCTGGTTCAACCAGCCCGAAATCCGCAATCCGCTGACCGCCGAGCGGGTGCGCGAGCTGCTGGCGCTGTGTTCCGCCCTGACGGATCGCAGCGATATTCGCGGCGTCACCTTTCGCGGGCGCGGCGGCATTTTCTGCGCCGGCGGTGACCTGAAATCCTTCAAGAGCGTGTTCCAAGGCGGTGGCGGCCGCACGGAGGTGGTGGCGCTCAGCCTGGAGGCCGCCGACGTCTTCGATGCGATCGATGCGCTGCCTCAGGTCACCGTGATGGCGGTCGAGGGTGCGGCGATGGCCGGCGGCTTCGGCCTCGTCTGCGTCGGCGACGTGGTCGTGGCCGATGCCGAGGCGACATTCGCGCTGACGGAAACCCGCATCGGTCTGACGCCGGCGCAGATCGCGCCCTTTGTGCTGCGGCGGCTGGGGCTCAGGCACGGCCGCCGCCTGATGCTGCTCGCCGCCATGCTGGATGCCAGCGAAGCGGCCGCGGTCGGGCTGGTCGATTCGGTTGTCGCCGGGCCCGAGGCGATGACCGCGGAAATCGCCGCGATCCGCGCAAAGGTGCGGCGCTGCGCGCCGGGCGCCGTTGCCGAGACCAAACGCCTGATCCGGAGTCTGCCAGGCCAGTCGCGCGGCGCGCAAAAACAGACGGCGGCGGAGTGTTTCGCCGATAGCATGCTGTCGGCGGAGGGCCGTGAGGGCATTACGAGCTTCCTGGAAAAGCGCAAGCCGCGCTGGGCGGAGGACTGACGCCATGGCCTTCGATTCGCTGTTGATCGCCAATCGCGGGGAGATCGCCTGCCGCATCATCCGCACCGCGCACGATCTCGGCATGCGCGCGGTTGCCGTCTATTCCGACGCCGACCGCAACGCGCCGCATGTGGCGCTGGCCGACGATGCCGTGCCGATCGGACCGGCGCCGGCCGCGGAGAGTTATCTCAACGCCAGCGCGCTGGTCGAGGCGGCGCTTGCGACCGGCGTCGCGGCAGTGCATCCGGGCTACGGCTTCCTGTCGGAAAACGAGGCCTTCGCCGAGGCAGTGGAAGATGCCGGGCTGGTGTTCATCGGTCCGCCGGCCAAGGCCATCTACCTGATGGGCAACAAGGCCGAGGCCAAGCGGTTGATGATCGCGGCCCAGGTGCCGTGCGTGCCCGGCTATCAGGGCGACGACCAAAGCGACGATGCTCTGATCCGCGCGGCGCGAGAGATCGGATTTCCTGTGATGGTAAAGGCCGCCGCCGGCGGCGGCGGACGCGGCATGCGGCTGGTCGCCGACGCAGAGGCGCTGCCGTCCGCGCTGGCGCTGGCCCGGTCCGAGGCCGCCAGTGCCTTCGGCTCCGATCTGCTGATCCTGGAGAAGGCGATCCAGCGCGCGCGCCATGTCGAGATACAGATCTTTGCCGACCGTCACGGCAACTGCATCCATCTCGGCGAGCGCGACTGCTCGGTCCAGCGGCGCCACCAGAAAGTGGTCGAGGAGGCGCCGTGTCCGGCAATCACGCCGGCGCTGCGGGAACAGATGGGAGCGGCCGCCGTCGCCGCCGCCCGGGCGGTGGATTATCGTGGCGCCGGGACGGTTGAATTCCTGCTCGACGAAGCCGGCGCGTTCTATTTCCTCGAGATGAACACGAGGCTGCAGGTGGAGCATCCGGTGACGGAGATGATCACCGGCCTGGACCTCGTCGCCCTGCAGATCGCCGTGGCACGCGGAGATGCCTTGCCCCTGCCGCAACAGGATGTTCGGTTGAGCGGCCATGCCATCGAGGCGCGCCTCTATGCCGAGGACCCGGCCAAGAACTATCTGCCCGCGACGGGCCGCATCGCTGTGTGGCGGCCGGCGACAGGGGAGGGCATCCGTATCGATGCCGGTGTCGCCGCCGGTTTCGAAGTCTCACCCTTCTACGATCCGATGCTTGCCAAGATCGTCGCCTGGGGCGAGAGCCGGGAGATCGCCCGCCAACGGCTGGTATCCGCCGTGGAGCGCACCGTCCTGCTCGGCCCGGTTTCCAATAGCGGTTTCCTGGCGGATGTCCTGCGGCGAGATGCCTTTGTCGACGGCGTGGCGACGACGGACTTTCTCGAGGAGACATTCCCGCATGGCGTACCGGCCACCGAACCCGCGGCGGCCGATGTCGCGCTGGTCGCCGCCCTGTGCCTGCGTGCCGACCAGCAGGCGTCTTTCTCGGAGGCTCCCTATGTCTCCGCAACGCAGCTCGGTTGGTCCAGTGCGGCGCTGCCGCCGACCCCGCTGCAGCTCGTCTGCGACGAACGCAATTATGACGTCACCGCCCGTTGCGCCGGACCCGTCTGGACCGTGCAGATGGGCGAGGATGTCTGCGACGTTCACATTGAAAGCGCGCGGGGTGCGGACATCCGCGCAAGCGTCGGTGGCCGGATGGTGGAGGCGGTCGCCGGTTTCGGCCCCGAGGGTGCCGTCTATCTCGCCGTTGCCGACCGGCGCCTGTGCTTTCACCGCCTGGGTGCCGGCCTCGCGGAGGAGGCGGCGGGCGCCGGCGGGCGCGTGCTGGCCCCGATGCCCGGCATCGTCGTTGATGTGCTGGTGTCCGAGGGCCAGCCGGTGGAGAAGGGCGACGCGCTGGCCGTGCTTGAGGCGATGAAGATGCAGCACCAGATCACGGCGCCGGTGAGCGGCGTGATCGGGCGCGTCGGTACGGCCGCCGGAGACAGGCTCGGCGCCGGCGATGTGATGATCGACATCACAGAAGCGGCGGAATAAAACACAGGACCGTTGGACCGTAAAGGAGCGCGGATATGGAGCAGGCCCGGGATTTCTTCGACGAAAGCGAGGCGCTTGCCGCTGTTTTGCAGGATCTGAGCCCGACCGATTGGGAACGGCCGACGCAGTTCAAGGGATGGACCATCAATGACGTCCTCGTCCATCTGCATTTCTGGAACCGGGGCGCGGATCTGGCGCTCACCGATCCCGACCGTTTCGTGGAGAGCCTGAAGGATCTGACAAAGGCACTGGCGGCGTCGAAACTCAGGGAGTTGGAGAACACCGAGGTCGCCGAACGGGGTGCCGATCTGTTCCAAGCCTGGCGCGCGCTCTACACCGACATGGCCGGGCGATGGGAAAAGCTCGATCCGAAGCGGCGGGTCAAATGGGCCGGCCCCGACATGTCGGTCCGTTCGTCGATGACGGCGCGCCAGATGGAGACCTGGGCCCACGGCCAGGAGATCTTCGATCTGCTCGGCATCCGGCGGCAGGAGCATGACCGCATCCGCAACGTCGTCGTGCTCGGCGTCAACGCTTTCGGCTGGTCCTTCAAGGTGCATGGGCATGCCGTGCCGGACAGGATGCCGTTTCTGCGGTTGACCGCTCCCTCAGGCGCGGTATGGGACTATGGCGAGGCCGGTCAGTCGGACCGGATCAGCGGACCCGCAGTAGCCTTCGCGCAGGTCGTCACCCAAACCCGCAATGTCGCCGACACGCCGCTGGTCGTCGAAGGGCCCGTCGCGGCGGCCTGGATGGCAGAGGCGCAATGTTTCGCCGGACCGCCGGAAACGCCGCCGGCGCCGGGCACGCGCTTCGTTCGGGACCGCTGACGGGCATCTGCACACCCGCTTCGGCGGTTTGCCTTTCCATTACACGGCTCGCGTCGCGGCATCAGAGCAATCGACAAGCATGCCGCTCCGGTCTATGCGACGGGGCGCGACGCGGATGTCGCCTTTGGTTGCGAGGAAACGATGATGTCGACCGTCAACATCGAAAAGCAGGCCCTGGCACGCCTCGAGGACGCGGAGATCGTGCGCCTGATCCACCGGCTCGAGCCCGACGATGCGGCACGTGTTTTGCGAAAGCTTCCATCGCGGCGCCGGGTCGCCGTCAAGGCCAGGATCGCCACGGATCGTCGTGCGGAGATCGCCGGGCTGGCGGATTATCCAGACGCAGTGGCCGGTGGGCTGATGACGTCGCGCTACGCCGATCTCGATCCCGCGACGCGATGCAGCGAAGCGGTGCGCCAACTGGCTGCCGAGGATGCGGCCGAAACCATCTATGTTGCCTATGTCGTCGACGATCGCCAGCAACTCCTGGGCAGTGTCAGCCTGCGCGACCTGTTACGCGCGCCGAAAAACGCCCGGGTCAGCGACATCATGACCCGCGACATCAAATGTTTACGTGTGGATATGCCGGCGGAAGCGGCCGCCCACGCACTCTCCGCTAGCGGTTTTTCGACTCTGCCTGTCGTCGAGGATGGCGGACGGCTGGTCGGCATCATCACCCATGACGACGCCTTCCGACAACTGCAGGAAGAAGCGGCGGAGGATATGGAGCGCTTCACCGCCATTACCGGCGAGGCGGACCGGGATTACCTCGATGTGCCGCTTTTGCGGGATTTCCGCCGGCGCGCGCCTTGGATCCTCGGCCTGGCCGTCGCCGGTCTGATGGCCGGCTATGTCGTGCATGTCTTCGAAGACGCGCTCGACGCGCTGGTCATCCTGGCGCTGTATATGCCGATGGTCGCCGATACCGGCGGCAATGTCGGCACCCAGACTTCCGGCCTGCTGATCCGCTCGATCGCCACCGGCCATATCGGTGCCGGCGCCGGCCTGCGGGTCCTGTGGCGCGAATTGCGGGTCTCGCTGCTGCTCGCCGCGATGTTGTTCGCCTTCGCCTGGGCCAAAGTGATGTTCATTTCCAACAGCGCCGACGTGCCGCAGGGCCTGACGCTGGATATGATCGCGCTGGCGATCGGCATCGCGATCGCAGTGCAGGTGATCGTGTCGGCCATGATCGGCGCGGCGTTGCCGCTGCTTGCCGTCGCCACCCGTCAGGACCCGGCGATCATGGCGGGCCCGGCTCTGACGACGATCGTCGACACTACGGGTCTGCTGATGTATTTCACCATCACCACATGGATATTGGGTCTCTGATCCGAACCTATCTCGATAGAAGCAGGCTCTTGCCAACCTGTGTGTTACGCGTTTGATATGAACTGCGGGATCCGGCCCTCGGCCGAGAGAGTGGATTTTTTCAGTCCCTGGCGAGCCGCCGACATCGACCGAGACAGCGAGTTATTATGTTCGCACCAGGGGAAATACCGGAAGGCGAACGCCACCTGTGTGTTTGACTGTGACATACTGGCAAGGAGTGGGAGGTCGCGATGCCCCGGTCCGCCGATGACGCGAGACCGTGATGCGACTCGGGCCGCTACTCATCTGATCCCTTCAACCTGAACAGTTGCTCGGGGCATTTGCCGATAACCCCGCATAACAGGAACGGGGTGTGTATCACATCTTGAGACATGTACCATGATATGATACATGTCAGCATGATCCAGAGCACCAAGGGCAAACTCGCTACCAACGCCGTGAAGGGCAAGTATGGCAAAGGCTTCCCCGGTGACTTGATAAAGCGCACGCAAGCGATGCTCACGGCGCTGGATGCTGCAGTTCAGGTGGAGGATTTACGTTTCCCACCGGGCAACCACTTGGAAGAACTGAAGGGTGATCGGGCAGGACAATGTTCCGTGCGGATCAATCACCAGTGGCGTATTTGCTTCATCTGGACGCCGAACGGTCCCGCCGATGTTGAGATTGTCGATTACCACTAAAAGGAACCGTCATGAGCCTGCTTGAAGAACCGATGCACCCCGGCAGAGTCCTGAAAGAACTCTACCTCGATCCCCTGGATATGGGGGTTATTGCCCTTGCCCGACGTCTGGGCGTTCCTCGGACGCGGATCGAGCGGCTTGTGAAGGGCGCCACCCGTATGACGCCGGACACTGCTTTGCGGCTTGCCCGTGCTTTCAATACGACCCCGGCCTACTGGATGAACATGCAGACAAACTATGACATGGCTGCGGCGTCCAAGGAGGTTGATGTGTCCGGGATTGAGCCGCTTGTCACAGCTTGAATAGATCTCTCAGTCTTTGATGGGCTGCCCTACTCGGCGAGTTTCGTCTTGGTGTCGCGGTCGGCCGGCAGAACGGTGTCTGCCGTCTTCGGCATTCCGACAAGAAGAGCGATCGAACCGATCGAGATCAGCGCCGTCATGATCAGGGCGACGCGGAAATCGATCAGCGCCAGCGTGTCGCCGCGCAGCATACTGCTGGCCTGCAGCACGGAGCCGGCGAGGGCGACCGCCAGGGCAATGCTGATGTTCTGCGCCACCGACAGGATCGCGGACGCTTGGCCGGTCTCCTCATTCGAAACCTCTGCGAGCGCCAAAGCAGTCGAAATCGTGAAGAATGCGGAGCGGAAGATGCCGGCGACAAACAACAACGTCAGCAGCAGCGCCGGGGCCAGCACGGGCGAGACGAAAGCGGCGGCGGCCATCATGCAGCCCGCGCCGACCGCGGCGGCCATCATCGCGCCGCGCAGACCGAGAGTCCTGTAATAGCGCTGCGCCATCGGTTTGAACGCGATGGCGCCGAGCGCGCCGGCAAAGGTGACCAGCCCCGATTGCACCGCCGACAGGCCGTAGCCCACCTGCAGCATCAGCGGCAGCAGAAACGGCGAAGCGCCCATGCCGAGACGAAACACGAAACCGCCGAAAACGCTGCGGTGGAACAGCCGGTTGGCAAAGATCGTCGGATTGAGGATCGGTGTCGGATGGCGTTTGGCCCGCCGCCAGTAGATGATGCCGGCGACGACCCCGGCCACCGTCGACGATACACCGTAGAGCGGATCCAAGGCCGGCAGACTGATCACCGACAGGCCGAAGACGATGCCGGCGAAGGCCGTGCCGACGAGCAGAAAACCCGCTAGGTCGAGAGGCGTTTTGCGCCGGAGCCCGTAGCGCGGGATGAAGTTCATCGTCATCACGATGCCCAGGATTCCGATCGGCACATTGATGAAGAAAATCCACTCCCAGCTCAGATAAGTGGTCAGGAAGCCGCCGATCGGCGGTCCCATCATCGGCCCGATCAGTGCCGGGACGGCAAGCCAGGCCATGGCCGAGACGAGTTGGCCCCTTGGCGTGGCGCGCACCAGCAGGATGCGCGCGACAGGCGTCATCATTGAGCCGCCCATGCCCTGAAGAAAGCGCGAGAACACGAAGGTGGTCAGCGAATCCGAAAAGGCGCAGGCGACGGAACCCACCATGAAGACCAGGATGGCAAGGCTCAACAGCCTGCGCGCACCAAATCGGTCGGCAAGCCAGCCGCTGATCGGGATGAAGATCGCCAACGCCACCAGATAGGAGGTGAGGGCGAGCTTCAGCGACACGGGGTCGGTGCCGATATCCGTAGCGATCGTTGGCAGCGCCGTGGCGATCACCGTGGAGTCCATCATCTCCATAAAAAGCGCCGCGGCCAGGATAAGCGAGGTGGCGCGGCTGAGGCCGTGCTGGGCCGCGCCGTCAGCTTCGCTGGAGACGCCCGCGCGTCGTTGCTGTTCCAAATCGATCGCCTTTTGGTGGGAATGCCCCTTGGAAATGCACCCTGGCCCGTCTTTGAGTCAAGCCGGGGCGGGTGTCCGAGCGTCTCATTTCTTTGTCATCGCGACGCCGTGTTGGCTGCGTCTGTCGCAGAACTATCGAGTGTATCGATAAATCCGAATTAGAGAGAATTCAAAAAAAGATGGATTGAGTGTTGTTTGAATACAGGTTTAACGATAAATCCAAAAAAGTGCCGATGACAAGCTCAGGGATGACATCGAATGAACATAGCCGCCCGAGACACCACCGATGCCGTCAGTCTGAACGCCGGTTGGACGATCCGCTGCGACCGCCGCTATGTCAGCCTGGAAGCGGATTTTCCGAACGACATCCATTCCATCCTGCTGGCGGCCGGGCAGATTCCGGATCCCTATTTTCGCGACAACGAAACCGCCCTCGACTGGGTCCACGAAGCCGAGTGGATCGCCACCCGGACATTCGACGGCCCGGCGATCGACGGCGGGCGCTGGACTCTGACCTTTGCCACCGTCGACTGCTTCACCCGGATTTCGGTGAACGGCACAGAGGTGGGCCGCACCGAAAGCCAGTTTCTGCGCTACGATTTCGATATCACCGACGCGTTGTGGCCGGGCGAAAACACGATTGAAATCCGGTTCCTGTCGAACAGCGCCGCGGCCAGACGGGCCCATGACGCTTTTCCGTTCGAATTGCCCTTCGTCTTCTGGAACAGCCGGATTCCCTACAACAACTACATTCGCAAGGCCCAGTGCCACTCGGGCTGGGACTGGAACATCGCGCTGATGCCGCTTGGTGTCTATGGCGACATCACGCTGCGCCGAAGCGAAACCTGCCGTCTCGACGATGTCAGGATCGTCCAGCGTCACGATGGCGACAGTGTCCGCCTTGACGTTACGCTTTACGCCCAGGGATGGGATGTCGCGGAAGCCGAGGCGGCGCTCGCCATCGATGGTGTTGCCGCGGAGAAGACGGTACGGATCCTGCCCGGCGAGAACCGCATCACGCTTGCCGTGACCGTCGACGCGCCGCGTCTGTGGTGGCCCGCCGGCCACGGCGCGCAGCCGCTTTACGACCTGGTCGTGACGCTGGATCGGCAGAGGCTGACGCGCCGCATCGGCCTGCGCCGGATCGAACTCATCACGGCCCCGGACGCTGTCGGCGCGCGCTTCGCCTTCAAGGTCAATGGCCGCGAGATCTTCATGAAGGGCGCGAATTGGATCCCGGCCGACGCGCTTCCGGCGCGCGACATGCCGGATGCGACGCGGGACCTGCTGCGTTCTGCGGTCGATGCCAACATGAACATGCTGCGTGTCTGGGGCGGCGGACAGTATGAGGCCGACTGGTTCTACGACACGTGTTCGGAAATGGGTCTGCTCGTCTGGCATGACTTCATGTTCGCCTGCAACCATTATCCGGCCGCAGACCGCGACTGGCTGAACCTGGTGCGGCGCGAGGCGCGACAGCAGATCCGCCGCCTGTCCGGCCAGCCCTGCATGGCGCTGTGGTGCGGCGACAACGAGCTTGTCGGAGCGCTCGACTGGTATGACGAAACCAAAGCCGACCGCGATCGCTATCTGGCGAATTACGACCGTCTGAACCATGCGCTGGAAGAGGCGGTGGCGGAAGAGGGCCCGGACATCGCTTTCTGGCCGTCCTCGCCCTCCGTCGGGCGGCTGAATTTCGGCGATGGCTGGCATGACGACACCGCCGGCGACATGCATTTCTGGGACGTCTGGCACAGCGGCAAGGATTTCGAACATTATCGCACGGTGCGACCGCGCTTCTGTTCGGAATTCGGTTTCCAGTCCTTTCCGTCGATGACGACGATTGAAAGCTTCACCGAGCCGCGCGACCGCAACGTGTCGTCGCCGGTCATGGATGTCCATCAGCGGCACCGTGCCGGAAACAGCCGCATCGTCGAAACCGTCAGTCGTTATTTCCGCTTTCCCGATGGTTTCGAGGACATGGTTTTCTTAAGCCAGTTGTCGCAGGCGCTCGCGATGAAGACGTCGATCGAGTTCTGGCGGTCGAACAAGCCGCGCTGCATGGGGACGCTTTATTGGCAGTTGAACGACACATGGCCGGTGGCGAGCTGGTCGAGCCTTGAATATGGCGGAGGCTGGAAGGCCGTACACTATTGTGCGCGCCGGTTTTTCGACCCCGTTCTTGTGACGGCGCAGCCGGACCACGAAACCGGCGACATTGTGCTATGGGCGGTGTGCGATCTTGCCGAAGGCGTGGCCTTGACCGTCGGAGCCACCGAGGTCGGCTTCGACGGCACCATGGAGATCATCGGCACGTTCAGCGCCCATGTGCCGCCGGACCGGGCCGTCGCCATCGCCCGCATTCCGCCGGATGCACTCGGACGCCAATCCTTTCTGCACCTGGTGTGGGCGGATGCGGGGCGCCGGCTGAGCGGCGAAAATGACTATTTTCCGCGCCGTTTCAAGGCCTATGATATTGGCACGCCGGAAATCACCGTGCAGCGGGTGGACGAGGCCACAGGTGCGTCGCGGCTGATCCTGGAAAGCGATAGGCCGGGTTTGTTCGTGACCGTCGATCACGGATCGGCGGATGTTTGGTCGGATAACTGCTTTACTTTGCTGCCGGGCCGGACAAAAACTGTGACGCTCAAGCGAAGCCGCGGCCCGGCGGGTGATCGTCCGACAGCCGCGCCGACAGTCCGGTACCTGAAAGGATAGGCTGTGCATGGCTCGCCTCGTCGCCCAGCGCAAGACGGTCACAATTAAGACGATCGCCGACCATCTCGGTGTGTCGTCGACGACCGTCGCGCGCTCCTTGAAGGACGGCCGCAAGATCAGTCCCGAAATGATCGCCAAGGTGCGCCAAGCCGCCGATGAACTCGGCTATGTGCCGAATCTGGACGGCGTCAAGCTGCGCACCGGCAAGACCTTCGTGCTGATGTCCTTTCTGAGCTTTCCTCCGGACGAGGAAATCGGCGATTCCGGGTCTGTCGGCCTGCTCAACGGCATTCACCAGCGCTGCGCCGAGACGCACTATTCGCTGCGCGCCGTGCCGGTCGAGATCGGTCAGTCGGCGATGAACCAGCTGCAACAGGTGGTGTTCGGGCGCAATGCCGACGGCATTATCCTCGATCACACCCAGCCGCAGGATGAGCGGGTGAAGTTCCTGCTCGAGCATGATGTGCCCTTCGTCACATTCGGACGGACCGAGCTCTATACGCCGCATCCCTATTTCGATATCGACAATGAATTCGCTGCGTTTCAGGGGACAGCGGCGATGGTCGACAAGGGCAAGACAAGGATTTGCCTGCTCGACGGCAGCAACGAGTATGCCTTCGTTCAGCAGCGGGTACGCGGCTATCGGGCGGCTTTGGAGAAGGCCGGCCTGCCATTCGACCCGCGACTGTTGCAGCACATGCGGCTGGAGCCGCAGGCGGCGCGCGAGGCGGCGCACCGCATGGTGGCCGAACACGGCGCCGATGCCTTTGTCTGCCTCAACGAACTGATCCTGCTCGGCGCCCGGGCGGGTGTGCGCATGCATGGAGAGGACCGGTTGGCCCAAACGGCGTTTTCGATGCGGTCCGGCGCCAATATCGGCGAGTATCTCGGAACTTCGATCTCCTCCTCCTATTATTCCCGCGTCAAAGCGGGCTGGAAGCTCGCCGATTTTCTGTTGAAGCGCATCGACGGCGCTCCGGTGGAGACCGTGCAGGAAATCGTGCGGACGGACCTGAAAAACCACGACCATCCCTGAGCGCATTGCAAATGCGGTTTCAGGACCTACCTTACCCGTTGTTTCATCCCCAACGGACCGGTCAGGACACCGCCATGACAGATCAACCCGCCGCCGATCTCCGCGTCGACATCGTGTCCGACGTCGTCTGTCCCTGGTGCATCGTCGGCTATAAGCAGCTTGAGCAGGCGCTTCAAGTGACAGGGCTTCCGGCCGCGATCCAGTGGCATCCCTTCGAGCTCAATCCGGCGATGGCGGAAGAGGGCGAGGATCTGCGCGAACACCTGGCGGCCAAATACGGCACGACGCCGGAACAGAGCGTCAAGGCCCGCGAGCGCCTGACGGCGATCGGCAGGGACCTCGGCTTTGTCTTCGATTATGCCGAGGACATGCGGATGTACAACACGTTCCGCGCCCATCAATTGCTGCATTGGGCGGCCACTGTCGGACGCCAGCACGACCTTAAACTGGAGCTGTTCGGCGCTTTCTTTACCCGTCGTCGCAACGTCAGCGATGCCGATGTGCTCGCCGACGCCGCGCAGGCCGTCGGCCTCGATCGGGCCGAAGCGCTGGCGGTGCTCGCCGACGGGCGTTTCGCCGATCAGGTACGGGCCGAGGAACAGTTCTGGACTTTGCGCGGCATCCACGGTGTGCCGGCGATGATCTTCAACCGCCGGCATCTGGTGACCGGTGCACAGGGCGTCGACAATTATGTCGACGTGTTGCGGCAATTGATGCAGGAGCATGCCGCCTGACCGCACAGGCGATCCCAATCTAGCTCTCTTTCCCGTTTTCGTCGTCCGAAATCGTGTTGCCGTCTGATCGGATCGCGGCTTTTATTGCCAAATCCAAACGTTTGTATTGACGAAAACCGTATTATCTGGTGCTGTGTTTCCGACCGGATCGACGGGTCCGTCAGTTGGGAGGACAAGCTATGACGACAAAACCCTTTGCGATTTCCCTGCGGCAGACCTTGGCCGCTTCAATGCTGGCGGTCGGCCTGTCTGTCGCCTTGACAGGCCCGGGCCACGCGCAGGACGCCTGCCTCGGCACGGCCGGGGCGCTCAATCTCACGCCGGAGCAGGTTGCCGACATCAGGGACCGCAATCTGCGCTTCGGCTTTTTGACCAACAACATTTCGGACGATTTCAGCCGCACGCTGGTCAAGGGTGGCGAGGATTACGCGGCGGAAGTCGGCGTTGAGCTGATCGTCAACAGTGCGGATTTCGACGCCAACACACAGCTCTCACAATTCGATGCGCTGGTGCAGCAGCAGGTCGACGGCATTTTCCTGACGGCGGTGGATGCGGGCTCCATCGGTCAGGCGGTGCGTCGTGCCAACGATGCCGGCATTCCGGTCTTCATCGTCGGCGGCGCGCCAGCGCGCGGCGAGGTGATCGCCGTCATGAACGCCTCGTCCTATCAGGGTAGTTTCGACGCTGGCCAGGCGCTTATGAGCCAAATTGGGGAGCCGAACGCCAAGATCGCCGTGCTTGGCATTCCTTTCGCGCTGCAGACGATCCGCGACCGCGAAAAGGGCATTCTCGACGCGATCGGTGCCGGCGGTGGCCAGATGATCTCGATGCAATCGGATTTCAGCCAGGACACGCTCCTGCAGCTTGCAACCAATGTCATTCAGGCCAATCCGGACCTCGGTGGCATTTTCGCGACCTGGAGCCTGGCGGTGAACGCCGCGACCGAGGCCGTCAAACAGTCGGGCCGCGAGATTCCGATTGCCGGCTATGATTCCGAGGCGCCGGGCTACGCGGAACTTGCCAGCGGCGACACCAACATCGTCGCCCTGTCCGGCCAGCAGGCGGCGGTGCAGGGCCGCGCAGCGATCGAGGGGTTGGTTCAGGCGCTTCTGGGCGCTGAGCTCTGCGACGAGATCATTACCCCCAATCTGTTGGTGACCGCCGACAATCACCGGGATATGTGGCCGGTTCAGTATCCAGGTGTCCCAGCGCCGTGGGAAAACTGAGCCGCACCGTTAGCATGCCCGGCCGGCACCGCGTTGCGAGGAGGGATCGATGATCCCGGTTCTGCAACTCACCGGCGTGACCAAGCGGTTTCCAGGCGTCGTCGCGCTTGACGACGTCTCGCTTGAGGTCCGTGCCGGCGAGGTGCATGCCGTTATGGGCGAGAACGGCGCCGGAAAATCCACTTTGATGAAAATCGCCGCCGGCATTTATCGGCCGGATGCGGGTACGACACGGGTGGCCGGCGCGGCCGTCGGCATTCGCTCTCCGGCGGAGGCGACGGCGCTCGGTATCCACACGGTGTTCCAGGAACTGACAGTCCTGACCAATCTCGATGTCGGCCGCAACATCCTCATTGGACAAGAGCCGGTGCGTGCCGCCGGGCTGATGCGCGACGATGTCGCCCTCTACCGAAAGGCGCAGGCGGCGCTTGACCGGCTCGACATCGCCATCGACGCACGCATGCCGCTGGCAGCGCTTTCCACCGGCGCGCGCCAGATGGTGGAGATTGCCCGCGCCTGCGCCGACGAGCCCAAGGTGCTGATTCTCGACGAACCCACATCTTCGCTGGGCCGCCATGAAGAGGAGTTACTGTTTGCGCTGGTCGACCGGCTGCGACAGCAAGGCGTGGCCATCATCTATATCACCCATCGCATGTCGGAGGTCTTCCGCCTCGGAGACCGCATCACCGTGCTGCGCGACGGCCGGCATGTGGTGACGGGCGATACCAACGATTTTACCCGCGAGTCGCTGATCCGCGCCATGGTCGGCCGCAATGTCGACGAAAAGCGTCATGCGGTCGCCGCCGAGGGCTTGCCGGTTGCGCTGGAGACGCGAGGCTTGCGACGGGGCGGCAAGGTGAACGGTGTCGATCTGTCCCTGCACGGTGGCGAGGTGCTGGGCGTTGCCGGCCTGATGGGCGCCGGGCGGACGGAGCTTGCACGGCTGATCGCCGGTATCGATCGTTCGGACGCCGGGTCCATGGCTCTGTTCGGTAAGCCATTCGCACCCGCGGGCGTCTCTGATGCGATCTCCCGCGGCGTCGTCTACGTGCCGGAAGACCGCAAGCAACTCGGCCTCATTCTTTCACTCAGCGTTGCGGACAATATCGTCCTGCCGAGCCTTGCACGTTTTTCGCATGCCGGCCTGCTGTCGCTCGCACAGTTGCGCAACGCGGCCGGGGAATGGATGGAACGGCTCGGCGTCAAGGCGGCGTCTCCAGAGACGCGCGTCGACACTCTCTCCGGCGGCAATCAGCAAAAAGTGGTGCTGGCCAAATGGCTGGCCGTCGCTCCGCGAGTCATCCTGCTTGACGAACCGACGCGCGGTGTCGATGTCGGCGCCAAAGCGGAGATCTATCAGCGTATCCGCGCGCTGGCACGCGACGGCGCCGCCGTTCTCGTCATTTCTTCCGAACTGCCTGAACTGCTCACGGTCAGCGATCGCATCGCCGTGATGGCTCACGGTACGATCGTTGACACGGTGGCCGCAGGCGCGGCGACCGAAGAAAGCCTGCTTGAGCTGGCTTTCGCGGAAAAGCGCGCCAGGGCGGCATGAGCGGCGGGGCGGGCAGCGCGGTGCCGCGCGCCGGTATCGCGGTCGCGGGCCTGGTGCGCGATGCGCTGCCCTATCTCGGGCTCCTGGCACTGATCGTTTATTTCTCGCTTGCCAGTGATTTTTTCTTCAACACCCGTAATTTTGAGCGCCTGATCACCGATTCGGCGACACTGATCCTGGTTGCGCTCGGCATGACGCTGGTGATCCTGGTCGCCGAGATCGACCTGTCCGTCGGCGCGGTGGTGGCGCTGTTGCCGGTCATTCTCGCACAGGCCATGGCGGCCGGCCTCGCCTGGCCCGTGGCAATCGCGCTGGCGCTGATCCTTGCCGTCGCGATCGGTGTGGTCAACGGCGTCATTACGGTGATCGGCCAGATCCCATCCTTCATCGTGACGCTGGGCATGTTGGCGATTGCCACGGGGCTCGCCTACATCTTCACCGGCGCCATTTCCGTACCGATCATGGACGAGACCTTTCTCGACCTGTTCTATTCCGACGCGTTGCTCGGCATTCCGGTGCCGCTGCTGATCGTTGCCTTGGCCTTCGCCGCCAGCTTCCTTATCCTCCGGCGCACCGCCTTCGGCCGGCAGTTGTTCGCCATCGGCGCGAACGCGGAGGCCGCCCGCCTGTCGGGCGTTCCCGTCAAGCGCGACAAGATCATGGTCTTTGCCCTGATGGGCCTGTTGGTCGGCCTCGGCGCCGTGCTCAGCGCCTCGCGGCTGGGCAGCGGCGCGCCGGGCAGCAGCCCGTCACTGACTCTGGACGCGATCGCCGCGGTCATCATCGGCGGCGCGAGCCTGTTCGGCGGCCGCGCTTCAGTGGTGCGCACGCTGCTGGGCGCGTTGCTGATCGCCGTCCTCAACAACGGTATGGTGCTGCTCAACATCAATGTGGACTCGCAGTTCATCGTCAAGGGCGTGATCATCCTGATGGCGGTGGTGCTGGAACGGCTGGCGGCAGGAGGGCGATAGGGTGTCGCTGGCGCAGACATCGGGCGATGCCGGCCGCCGCCGCGCGCGGCGCGCCTTTTGGGCAACGTCAGGAATCTACATCGCTTTCGTGTTGGTCGTGCTCGCGTTGGCGATTGTCAGTCCGGCGTTTCGCACCCCGGAAAACCTCATCAATATCGGCCGTCAGATCGCCATTCTCGGCATCGCCTCCTTTGCCATGACCTTCGTCATCTTGCTGGGCGAGATCGATTTGAGCATCGGCGCGGTGGCGTCCGCGGCCGGCGTCGTCAGCGCCCTGGCGCTCGCCTCCGGCCTCGGCGTCTGGGCCATTCCGATCGGACTCGCCGTCGGCGCCGGCTTCGGTCTTCTGAACGGACTCCTGATCGTCTATGTCGCCGTGCCGTCTTTCATCGCCACGCTGGTCAGTTATTTCATTGCCCAGGGGCTCGCTTTGACGCTGACGACCGGACAAACGATCATCTTTTCCGCCGACTGGTTCCGTACGCTGTTCGCCACCGGCGCCTTTCTCGATCTGCGCTCGGCGTTTCTGTGGCTGGTCGCGACATTTGTCGTGCTCTGGTGGCTGCTGGCGCGCACCCGCTTCGGCGCCCATGTCTATGCGATCGGCGGTGGGCAGGACAGCGCCCGTATGCTGGGTCTCGCCGTCGACCGGATGAAGATCCTGGTGTTCACCATGGCCGGGGCGCTGATGGCGCTGGCCGGCATGATCCTGATCGCCCGTATCGGAAATGCCCGTGCCGACGGCGCCATCGGCCTTGAATTCGATGCGATCGCCGCAGTGGTGCTCGGAGGAACGGCGCTTGGCGGCGGTCACGGGTCGCTGCTGCGCACATTGGTGGGTGTGATGCTGATCGGGGTCATGAACAATGGGCTGGCGATCCTCAATGTCGATTTCAACACCCAGCAGGTGATCAAGGGCGTGCTGGTGATCGCCGTAGTGCTGATCGACCGCTGGGCACGCAATGTCAAAGTCGATTGAGGCAGGGAGGTTGGACACATGCCGCACACACATCCCGTAGCGGGCGCGGTCGAGCAACTGGCGACGGGCATGCATTTTACCGAGGGGCCGGCCTGGATCGGCGAGCACGGCATGCTGCTCTTCACCGACATTCCGGGCAATGCCATCCATGCCTGGCGCGACGGCGAGGGCCTGTCGACCTGGTGCGACAACGCGCATTTCGCCATAGGACTTGCACGCGACACTGACGGCCGCGTTCTGGCCTGCGAACATACGACCCGCGCGCTCAGCGCTCTGACCGTGTTGCCGGATGGGCGCTGCGGTGCGCGCACGGTATTGGCCAGCGGTGTTGGCGATCGCGTGCTGAACTCGACCAATGACGTGATCTGCGCCAGCGACGGCACGATCCTGTTCACCGATCCGCCTTTCGGCGTGCGGGCCGAAGACGGGCAGTTGCACGGCTATCAGCAGGCGATGGAACTGCCGGGCTGTTATGTGCTTGCCGTCGGCGACAGCGCCACCGCGCCGCGCGTGCTGATTGACGCCGTCTACCGACCCAACGGCCTGTGCCTGTCGCCCGACGAAACGGTGCTCTATGTCAGCGATTCATCCGAGATCCACCACAAGGTGATCGCCTTCGATGTCGGCCCCGGCTGGACGATGGCGGGCGGACGCGATTTCGCAGTCATGCCCGTCGGTGTCCCGGACGGCATGCGGGTCGACGCGGAAGGACATCTGTGGGTCGGCGGCGGCGACGGCATCTATATCTATGCGCCGGACGGGACAGAAGCGGCGCATGTGCCGGTGCCGGAAATGGTGACCAATCTCGAATTCGGCGGTGTCGACCTGTGCGATGTCTATATCACCGCGGTGTCGTCTCTCTATCGGGTGCGCTCCACCGTTCCGGGCGGACGCCGGATGCGGGTCACTCCGGAAGCGGGCGAAACATCGGACCGCGGTTGACGACCGGTTGCATCAGTGCACGGTCCTCATCGCCGAGGCCGGTCGAACTGTCGCGCGCCTCCTGGCCCGGATAACCGATCGCCTCTCGCACTTTCGGATGCATGAAATAGGCATTGGCGAGGACCACCCCAAGATCGTTGAACCCATTCGGATCGCGCTGCGCGTGAGCCTCGATATCGGCCATGGTCGCGATCGGGCCGTCAAGGCCGAGAAAGCGCTTGAGCCCGTCGATCCGGGTCGGATCGATGCGCAACACCTCATCCACCGGAGTCGCGGTCAGCGCGAGCAAGGCCGCCGACGGCATGCCGTGGCCGCCCAGAATCATCAGCCGTGCGCATGCGCCGAGGCGAAGGCGTTCATTGTCGGTCAATACGGTCATGCGGCGCGTTCCACGTCTCGGCGGTTTTCAATCAGATCAAGCACCGCCCGTGCGGCGACCGCCATGATCGTCGCCGTCGGATTCATGCCGGAGGAGGTGGGAAAGGTGCTTGCGTCCATCACATAGAGATTGGCGATGTCGTGGCTTCGGCCGCGGTCATTGACCACTGAACGATCCGGCGCGTCGCCCATCACGGCCGTTCCCATTAGATGCCAGCCGCAATCGCGGATCAGCGGTGTCACTTGCGTTTCGATCGCATCCGCCGCTTCCAGCGCCTCGGTTGCCCGGGCAATATGGAAATCCAGCAGTTTTCGCGTGTTGTCCGAAACCGCGTAATGGATTTCAGGCGCAGGCAGGCCGTCGCTGTCCGTCAATGTATCGGACAGGCCGACCCGATTGTCAGGGTCCGGCAGGTCCTCGCCGACAATGCCCCACTCGAAAGAACGGCCGAATTTCCGTTTGACGCGGCGATGCAACGTCTCGCCCCAGGCGCCTGTCAGCGGGCCGTCGCCATAGCCGGCGCGAAAGCTTTGCGGGCCGCCGGCGGGCATGCAGTTCCATTTGGCGCCGCGCAGAAAGCCGCGGCTTTCATCGGTTTCATAAAATTCCACTGACGTCAGAATCTGTCCGGCCGGCCCGACCCAGCTTTCCAGATCCGCGTCGAAAGTGCCCATGACACCGGCATAGGGATGCATCATCAATCGCCGGCCGACCAGGCCGGACCGGTTGGCGATGCCGGCGCCGTCCCGCGACATCTGCAGGATGCGTGGCGTGCCGACGCCGTTGGCGCACAGGATGACGATATCGGCATCGTGCCGGTGGCGCAGGCCGTTCCGGTCGATCCAGACCACGCCCGTAGCGCGGTTCCAGCGGTTGACTGTGACCTCGGCCACGCGCGCGCCGGCGATCATCCGCGCGCCTGCGGCAATCGCATCCGGCCAGTGGGTGCGGTCCGGTGTTGCCTTGGCGTCGTCGGAACAGCCGGTGCCGCAGGTGCCACGCAAAACGCAGGGCTGCAGGCGTCGCCAGGGGCGCGACGGTATGGCGTTGGAGCCCGGCCACCAATGCCAGCCGAGCCGATTCATGCCTAGCGCCGCCTTGCGCCCGACCTTGCCGATGGGCAGCGCGGGCAGGGGTGTCGGCGCGCCGTCCGGATAGGCCGGATTGCCATCCTCCCCCGAAACGCCCATTGCCTCTTCGACATAGGCATAAAACGGAGCGAGATCGGCATAGGTGAGGGCCAGTCATCGGCGACGCCGTCGAGCGTACGCACGCGAAAATCCGACGGCATGAAGCGCATCCAGTGGGCGCCATAGATCAGCGCCGCACCGCCGACGCCAGCGAACATCAGTGGATTGATATCGGAATGGGTAACATCGATCGGATAGTCTTCACGCCGGTCTCGTATGTTGGGGTTGGGATGCCATTGGCGTAATTGGGTGAGCTCCCATTGCGGCCGCGCGCCGTCGAACGCCTCGGCCGGTATCCAGTCGCCCTGTTCGAAAACCGTGACGCCGATGCCCGCATGCGCCAGCTCGTTCGCTACGACCGCACCGGAAGGACCGGAACCGACGACGATCGCATCACTTTGCCGTGCCGGGTCGGTCATGGCGCCGATCGGCGCAGCGACATTTCGCTTTCCGGATCGAACAAATGGATGCGGTGCGGCGCGATGGTGAAGCCAAGCCGGTCGCCCTGTCTGATGCCGCTTGCGCCGTCGGTGACGAGAATGAGTTCCGGTTCGTCATCGGAGAACAGATAAGTGGCGGATCCGGTCTCCTCCACCGCGCTGACTGTCATCGCCGCCATGTTATCGGCCTCCGGATCGCCGGTCTCGATATGCTCGGGCCGCAGCCCGGCGGTGACATCGGTCCCCGGTTTCAAAGACATATTGATCGCCAGCCGCGGCGCGCCATACAGATCGAGGATCACGTGCCGTCCGTCTTCGGCGACCGTAGCGCCGACGAAATTCATTGCCGGCGATCCGATAAAGCCGCCGACGAAACGGTTAACCGGTCTTTCATAGAGGGCGAGCGGCGCGCCCTGTTGTTCGACGACGCCGGAACGTAGCACGACCACATGGTCGGCCATCGTCATCGCCTCGATCTGGTCATGGGTGACGTAGACCGAGGTCGAGCCGATACGGTCGTGCAGGGCGCGGATCTCCTTGCGCATGCGCACCCGTAACGAGGCGTCGAGATTGGAAAGCGGCTCGTCGAACAGGAAGGCCTTGGGCTGGCGGATGATGGCGCGGCCCATGGCGACACGTTGGCGCTGGCCGCCCGACAATTCCTTCGGGTGGCGGTCGAGCACGGCTTGAAGTCCGATGATCTGGGCGACTTCCTCGGCGCGTTTGTGGCGCTCTGCCTTCGAGACGCCCTTGAGGCGCAGGGCGTAGGTCAGGTTGTCGCGCACATTCATATGCGGATAGAGCGCGTAGGACTGGAACACCATGGCCAGATCGCGTTTCCGTGGTGGCACGGCATTGACCGCTTCGCCGGCGATCTTCAGCACACCGGCGCTGATGCTCTCGAGGCCGGCGATCGCGCGCAACAGGGTGGATTTGCCGCAACCCGAGGGCCCGACCAGCGCCACGAACCGGCCCTTGGCAATCGACAGGTTGATGGTCTTGAGCGCGTGGAAGCTGCCATAGTGCTTGTCCACATCGATCAGTTCGATCTGCGGCGTTTCGGTCATTTCAGGGCTCCCGACGTCAATCCGCTGACGATGTTGCGCTGCAGGAGCACGAAGATCGCCAGGATCGGCGTCACATAGGTGGCGGCAAACGCCATGATCGCATTCCAGGTCACGACATTGGGCTGCAGGTAGTTGGTCATGCCGATCGAGGCCGGCTGCAGGCGGTTGTCGGCAATCAGCGATGTCGAATAGACATATTCGCCGAAGCCCTGCATGAAGATCAGGATCGCGGCGACGAGAATGCCGTTGCGAGCCAGCGGCAGCACGATCATGAACAGCGCGCCGGCGCGCGAATTGCCGTCGACAAGGGCAGCCTCCTCCAATTCGCGCGGAATGGTCATGAACGCCGCGCGGCACAGGATCACGAAGAACGGCATGGTCTTGGCCGAAATCGCCAGAATCGCGGCGATGCGCGGATATTCGAGCAACCCGATGGAGGAGAAGGCCACAAAGATCGGCGTGACCATCAGGCTTGGCGGCAGCACCTGCAACATCAGCACCAGGAACAGGGTGACATCCATCCACAGATTGCGGTAGCGCGCCAGAACATAGGCGGCGCCGGAGCCCAGTACCGCCGTCACCAGCGTCACTCCGGTGGCGATGAAGACGCTGTTCCACAGATAACGCGGGATGTCGCTGGTCGCCCAGATCTCGCTATAGGTCTGCCATTGCGGATCGCCGGGCAGGAAATCTGGCGGCACCGCGAAGATCGACGAATTCGTCTTCAGGCTCGTGACATACATCCAATAGAGCGGAAACAGATAGATCGCCGCCAGCACGAGCGCCACGGCGAGCATGATCCGGTTGGTCGTGCGCGTGCTCACAGGCGTGTCTCCCCGCGCGTCGAGCGCACGTAGACGAGTGACACGCCAAGCACGACAATAATCATGATGACGGATATCACCGCGCCCCGGCCGAAATCGAACTCGCGGAAACTCAATTGCCAGGACCAGTATTGCGCCACGGTGGAGGAACCGGCCGGCCCGCCGGCGGTGATCGCCGCGAACAGATCGAATTGCTGCAGGGTGAAGATGATGCCGAGCGCCAGCACCGCGCCGATGGTCGAGCGCATCATCGGCAGGGTGATGGTCCAAAAGCGCTGAAAGGCGTTGGCCCCGTCAAGCTCCGCCGCCTCGTAAAGATCGTCCGGAATGCCGGCGAGCCCGACGGCGAGCAGGATCATGTTGAACGGCATGCCGTACCAGATATTGGCGAGGATCACCGCTGTCAGCGAATAGTTCACGTCGGATCGCCAGAACACTGGCTCGTCGATCAGTCCGAGGCTCAGCAGAACATAGTTGATCACGCCGAAATCGCCGGACAGAAGCCAGTTCCACAAAACGCCGACGACGAGGCCGGGCATCACCCAGGCGGCCAGAAACAGGCCGCGCAGCCAGGCGGCGCCGGGGAACTGCTGATTGAAGAACAACGCGAAGGCGAAGCCGATGATGAACTGGAAAAAGACGGAGGCCACAGTGAACACCACCGTGTTGACAAGCACCCGCCACGCCAGTGGATCGGCGAAGACACTGGCATAGTTCTCCCAGCCGACACCCTGGTGGAACAGGCTGCCGAGGCTGAACATGTCGACCTGCTGAAAGCTGATGACGATGTTGTAGAGGAGCGGCAGTCCGGCAAAGGCCAGAAGATAGCCAAGCGCGCAAAGGATCAGCAGGGTATCGAAGCCCAGCCCGTCCCGCAGTGAAGTGATGATGCGCGCCATGCGTCCCCAATCCGGCCGTGTCACCCAACCCGCGAACGAGCCGGGTGACAGGATGGCATCAATTCAAGATGCGGTCGATCCGGGTCTGCGCGTCGTCCAACGCCTGCTGCGACGTTTTCTGCCCGGTCAGCGCGGATTGGAAGGCGTCCTGTATGGCCTTGGAAATGCGCGGCCAGTCGGGATGCGGGCCGCGATTGGCGGCATATTGCAGCTGCTCGACAAAGATCGGCGTGGCGGCATCGATCTTGGCATTGCCGGTCTCGGCCAGCGCGACATCCTTGCGTGACGGCATGCGGGTGAATTCCGGCCACAGCCGGTCGGCCTGGCTGTCGACATATTCCAGGAATTGGAACGCCGCGTCGGGATGTTCGGAATTGGCGAAAATGGCAAGGTTGAAGTCGCCGAGCGCCGAGGCCCTGGGTGCACCCATTTCAGGCACGGGCAGAAGCGCGACGCCCCAGTCGAACTGTGCGTCGGCCGCCATGCGACCGAGTTCCCACGGGCCGGAGATCGCCATCGCCGCGTTGCCGCCATTGAAGGTACCGGTGGAGTCCCACTGGCCCCGGGTCAAGGTGTCCGGACTGGTCAGGCCCTCGTCGAACAGTCTTTTCCAAAAATCCAGCGCCGTGGCCGCGCCCTCGCCATTGATCTTTTCGAACGAGCCGCCGGTCATCTGCACCCACGGCAGGAACTGGAAGGTTCCTTCTTCGGAAGCCTTCGCGGAAAAAGCGATGCCATAGATGTCGTTTTCGCGGTCGTTGAGCGTATTGGCCGCCTGATAGAGTTCGTCCCACGTGGCCGGCGGATTATCCGGATCCAGCCCTTTGTCGCGGAACATATCCTTGTTGTAGTAGAGCGCGATCGTGTTCGAGGCGCGCGGAATACCATAGACCCCGCCATCCCAGGTGAAGCTGGAGCGTGGGCCGTCGAAATAATTGTCGAGATCGATCTGGTCGGAAGTGTCGATGCGTGAGGCGAGATCCAGAAACGCGCCGCGAGACGCAAAGGCCGCGTGGTCCGGATTGTCGATGGAGATGATGTCCGGGTTGGAGCGTGTGGCGAAGGCGCGCAATGTCTCGGCGACCAGATCGTCGAAGCGCACTTCCCGAACGTCGATAGTAATACCGTTGTCCATATCACTGAATTCTTTAGCGAAAACGGCTTCCGGCGCGTTCGAGGATTCGGTCCACATGGTCAGTGTTGTGGATTGCGCGAACGCTGCGGTCGACAGCAATGTCGCTCCGAAGGCTGCGAAAACAAGTCGTTTCATGTCTTTCTCCCTATTGGTTTGGTTAGCGTTCGTTTTGGTGCCCGGATCACGGTCGCAGCGCCGGAAACACGTCGTAGAACCGCTCTGAGGCCTCGGCCCGGACAAAGACCGGGCACTCTCCCAGAGGGCAGTCCACGCCGACACGTCCGCCACCGGCAAAGCGTGTGCCGCTCCAGACATGCATCCAGTCGGTGCCAGCTGGCAGCGTCACTTCCATCCGCTGTGTCTTCGGCTCGAGCACAGGGGCGACGAGAAGGTCCGGGCCGAGCATGTAGACGTCGGCTGCGCCATAAAACGCGGTCTGGTCGGGGAAGTGATAAAAGACAGGGGCCATGACCGGGTCGCCGGTTTTCGCATAGTCGGCGAAACATGTTTTCAGATAGGGCCGGAGCGCCTCACGCACTTGCAGAAGCCCGGTCAGCACGGCCTCGACCTCTTTCCCGTAGGACCAGACCTCGTTGGGGCCTCCCGTATTGGTGAAGATGTTGAAGGTGTCCTCGCCATAGCTCACCGGCTCGCCCTCAGCGGGCGGCGGCACATGTTCGGGCACGCGAAAGCCGTGTAGCCGGCAGATTGGCGAAAACACGCCGAATTCGAACCAGCGCATCAGCAGTTCCTTGAATTCCGGCGATCCGCCGTGGCCCTGGTAGAAGCCGCCGATATCGGTCGTCCACCAGCCCAGTCCGGCCATCCCGGCATGCAGGCCCGCCGGGATCTGGGCGCGGAACCAGTTCCAATCGGACCAGACGTCGCCGGACCACAGGATGACTCCGTGTCTCTGGGATCCGGCCCATGCGGAGCGGCACAGCAGGACCCCGTCGCGGCCGGCCGCGTTCAGTCCTTCGCGGTAGCGCTGCTCATGCAGGAGCGAATAGGCGCACAGCATTTCGGCGCCGTTGCCGAGTGCCGTGCGCACATGCTCGGGATGGGCCGGCCGCATTTCCGGCTCACAGGCATCGAGCCAGAAATGATCGAAACCGTGATCGAGATAGTTGTGTTTGACGATGTTCCAGTGGAAGTCGCGTGCCTTGGGGTTGAACGCGTCGTAATAGGTGAAAAAGCCCGGTCCGAACGGCTCCTTGTCGGGGAAGGGGATGACCACCGGCACGCCGCGTTCGGTGGTGAGCAACAGGCCCTGCTCGGTCATGGTGCGGTAGTTTTCGGAGGATGCCGAGACGGTGGGCCAGACCGACACCATGGTCTCGACACCCATCGATCGCAATTCGGCGATCAACGCGCGCGGATCGGGCCAGTCCTGCGGATCGAACCGCCATTCGCCCTGCCGCGTCCAGTGGAAGAAGTCTATGACGATGCAGGAGAGTGGCAGCCCGCGCCGTCTGTATTCGCGCGCCACCTCCAACAATTCGTCCTGGGTGCGGTAGCGCAATTTGCATTGCCAGAAACCGAGCGTCCAATCGGGAATATCCGGGGCGTGGCCGGTCGCGTCGTGATAGGCGCGCAGAATGTCACGGGCGGTGTCGCCGGCAACGACCCAGTAATCGAGGCCGCCGGTTGCATCGGCGCTCCAGCGGGTGATGTTGGTGGCGAAGTCCACCCGGCCCGTCGCCGGATTGTTCCACAGGAAACCATAGCCGCGCGAGGAAATCACGAAGGGAATTGCGGCGTGGGCGTTCTGCTGCAGCAGGGCCGTCGACACGCCCTTCAGATCCATCTTGGCATGCTGCGGCTGGCCAAGACCGTGGAAATGTTCGTCGTCATGGGCCTTGAAATGCGCTTCGAGTTTCCAGGATTGAGAGGCGATTGCCTTGAAGTTGCGCGTCTTCGGTCCGGCGAAATGGGGCCGTGTCTCGGCGAGCAATTCGCGGCTGGTCGTCACATCGACGAAGCGCATGACCACTTCATGTTTCACGTCCGCGCCGAGCCGCTCGACGATGGCGAGTTCGGCGCGCAAGCGGCCGCATGTCAGCGATGCCGACGACGGGCCGATGTCGATCTGCGTGGCGGCGGTCTCGGCCGGAGGCAGCAGCGCGCTGACATAGGGTTCGGCGACATCGAGGCCGGGGCACGCACGCACGCGCAAGGCATTTGGTCCCCAGGCTTCGATGCGGATGGTCTCGCCGCCGAATTGGCAGCCAAGTGCGCCGTTATCGTCGTAGAAGGGTGTCACGGAGGTCATCTCATCCAATCGACAGATAGGCGCCGTCGAGAATGACGGCGGTGCCTGACATGTAATCGGCCTCCTCGGAGGCGACGAAGGCGGCCAGCGCCGCCACTTCCTCGGGTTCGGCGCCGCGCCTGGCGGGAATGCCGGCGATCACCTCTTTCATGATGTCGTCGGGAATGCCGGCGATCGCACGGGTCTTGATCAGGCCAGGGGCGATGGCAACGGCGCGGATGTCAGGAGCATGGTCCACGGCCAGTGAGCGGGTCATGGCCAGAACCGCGCCCTTGGTCGCCTGATAGGCCGAAAACCCGGTTTCGCCGACGAAGCTCTGCACCGAGGCGGTGTTGACGATCACGCCCTTGCCGCCGCGCGCCCGCATATGTTCCACCGCCGCCTTGGCGCCCATCCAATAGCCGCGAATGCCGACGCCTGTAATGCGATCGAACTCTTCCAGGGTCTGTTCATGAATCGGTTTAAAAACTGCACTGAATGCATTGTTATGCCAGATATCGATGCGCCCGAAATGGTCGATCGTGATGTCGGCCAAGGCCCTGACGGCCTTGGGGTCGCCCATATCGGTGCGGCAGAAGGCACCGCCGACCGCGTCGGCAACCGCCTGGCCCTCCGGATTGATGTCGGCGACCATCGCCCGCGCGCCTTCCTCGGCCAGGCGTTGGGCGCAGGCCTTGCCGATCCCTTCGGCGCCGCCGGTGATCACATAGACCTTGTCCTGATGACGGTCGGCGACGGGAAACAGGCGCGCACTCATGCCGCACCCTCATCGAGAACGACATGTTCCTCACAGACCAGGAATGTCACGCTTTCGGCAAACCGATCGGTATCCGCGCCGGCGACATCGCCCTGCGGCGACGAAAGACCGGCTTCCATTGCAGCCCGGTTGTCGAACCAGATTTCGGCCGAGCCTTGATAGGGGGCTGACGCCATCGCACCGGCATCGCCGGCGACGTTAATCCGATAGCCGCGTATGCCGGGAATCCGGCGGGCGAGCGGCGCATGCGTGTTGACCCAGTAATCCCGGAACTGCGCGGTCGAGAGACCAGGCTTCTTCTTGACCAGCGCGACCAGTTTGATCATCGGGTTCCTCCTGCTCAAAGAGTGGCGGATTTTGAAATAATCGTCAATACAAACGATTGGATTTTATGTTTCGCGCTGTTAGGCTCCCCTGAAGGCGTGTAAGAGAGGCCGTTGGCAAAGCTGCGGAGGAGCTATATGGGTGAGCGCGTTGGGTTGAAGGACCTGGCACGGCAATTAGGGCTGGACGTCTCGACGGTGTCGCGAGCCTTGCGCAACGACCCGCGGGTCAAGCCCAAGACGACCGACACGGTGCATCGCCTGGCGCGCGAACTCGGCTATCGGCCGAACGCCGCTGCACGGGCTCTGAAAGGCGGCAAAACCGGACGGGTCGCCGTGCTTCTGTCGCCGCCGCAGCAGCGCTTTGCCAGCCCGATCTTCCTGGAGCTTTTGGCGACGCTCGATCAAAGCCTCCGCGAGCATGCCATGTCGCTCGCCGTGTTCGCAGCGCGCCGGCGCGAGGAGGAGGTCGAGATCGTGCGCTCGATCGTCGAGGATCGGCTTGCCGACGGGATCGTGCTCGGCCGCACGCTGCAGGACGACGGCCGGGTGCGCTATCTGCTCGATGTCGGTTTTCCCTTCGTCACTTTCGGACGCACATCGTGGCAGGATCGCCACTCCTGGGTGGAGATTGATTATCGCAAGGCTGGCACCCTCGCCGTGTCGGCGCTGGCCCAGTCGCGGCCCGATACGCTGCATATCGTCGCCGCACCGAGTGGCCTGCGCTTCGCCGACAACTATGTGCTCGGTGCCGAGGCGGAAGCCGCGCGTCACGATCTGTCGGACGTGCTCGTGACCCGGGTGGAAATGACGGAGGGCGAGGGCGAACGCGTGGCGGACCGGGTTTTCGCCTGCAAAGGACGCTATGCGATTGCCTGTATTCAGGACTCGCTCGCGTTCGGGTTCTACCGGTCTGCGGCAGGCCGCGGTGTCGCCATCGGGCGCGACGTCGCCGTCTTCGGCGGTCAGAATTTCCCCGGCTCCGAACACACCGCTCCGCCGCTGTCGACCTTTTCCACCGAGGACAGCCGGGTGGCCGCGCTGTTGAGCCAGGTGATGCTGAACCGGCTATCCAATGACGGCGCTTATGAGAACCACGTCATCGAGCCGCGGCCGCTGCTGCGCGCCTCGCATCGGTTCGATGCGTCGCCTCCGGCCGGCACGGGGATGGATCATGATCCATAAGGTGTTTCGGCGCGACGGTCCACGCATCGTCGCGTCGCTCAATGGGGAACTGATCTGGTTTGAACCGGTCGGCGCCAACGCGGTGCGCGTGCGCGCCACCATGAACCGGACATTCGGCGACAGCCAGATAAACGCCCTGCTGACCGAGCGGGCGACGGACGAGCCCGAGATCGCACTGGACGACAGCGGTGCGACAATCGTTAATGGACGCATGCGGGCGCATTTACGCCAGGTCGAGCGGCCCATGGGGCCGGCGCTCGAACTGTCTTTCCATCATGCCGAGAGCGGCGCCGTGCTTCTGGAAGAGGAAATCCCGCATGTGCTTTGGCCGGGCACCCGCTATTACGCCGCGCGCGAGGGCGACCTTTGGTGCACGGAGGCGCGGTTCAGGGCGTGGGAAGGCGAGCGTTTCTACGGGCTCGGACAGCACCAGCACGGGCGTCTCGATCAGAAGGGCTGCGTGATCGACCTCCTGCAGATGAACACCCAAGTGTCGATCCCGTTTCTGGTTTCGTCGCGCGGTTATGGGCTGATCTGGAACAATGCCGGCACCGGCCGCGTGGAACTGGCCGAAAACCGCACCCTGTGGGCAATGGATGCCACGCCGCATCTCGATTATGTCGTCATCGCCGGCGATCGGCCCGCCGATATCCTGCAGGACTATGGCGCGCTCACCGGGACGCCGCCGGCGATGCCCGACTGGGCCCTGGGGTTCTGGCAGTGCAAGCTGCGCTACCGGACCCAGGACGAGGTGCTGTCGGTCGCGCGCGAGTACAAACAGCGCGGCCTGCCGATCGACTGTCTCGTCATTGACTTCTTTCACTGGACGAAAATGGGCGAGTGGCGTTTCAACGCCGAGGAGTTTCCAGATCCCTCTGCCATGGTGCGCGAGTTGCGCGATATGGGGATCGAGCCGATGGTATCGGTTTGGCCGGCGGTCAATGCCAATGCAGAGACCTTCGACGCCATGCGGCGCGCCGGCTATCTTGTGCGTTCGCGGCGCGGCGCCATGGACGGCATGATCTTCTACGACCGCGAACCCGACGGCATGAACGCCCTGCATTTCTATGATGCCACCCATCCGGCCGCACGCGATTTCCACTGGCAGCGGGTGCGCCAGGGTTATGCGGACCATGATTTCCGGGCCTTCTGGCTCGACGCCAACGAGCCGGAAATGTATCCGACCCATCCCGACAATCTGCGCTACCATGCCGGCGATGGCCGCGCCGTCACCAACGCCTATCCGATGCTGCACCAGTTCGGTTATGCCGAGCATATGAAACAGGACGGTATCGAGGATGGGCTGCTTTTGTCGCGGTCGGCCTGGCTCGGCAGCCAGCGCTTCCCGGTGGTGGTCTGGTCCGGCGATGTCAAATCGACCTTTGCCGATTTCGCCCGCCAGATCAAAGCCGGACTCAACATGGCGATGAGCGGCATCTCCTGGTGGACCACCGATATCGGCGGTTTTAAGAACGGCGATATCGACGATCCTGCATTTCGTGAATTGCTGATCCGCTGGTTCCAATACGGTGCCTTTTGCCCGGTGTTTCGCCTGCACGGTTTTCGCCGGCAGGCCGCCCGCGACCCGCGCCTCGGCAACGAATTCAGTTTCGGCGGTGCGGACAACGAGGTCTGGTCGTTCGGCGCAGAGGCCTATGGGATCCTGAAAACCTATCTGGAGCTGCGCGAGCGGCTCAAACCCTATATCCGGCAGCTCATGCAGGCCGCGCATGCCACGGGCCTGCCGCCGATGCGGCCGCTTTTCGTTGATTTTCCCGATGATGATCGGGCCTGGCGACTTGATGATGTCTATATGTTTGGAGACAATCTGCTTGTCGCGCCGGTTCATGAGCAGGGCGCCCGCGGGCGCGATGTCTATCTTCCGGCGGGCGCTCTGTGGCGCAATGCGTGGACCGGCGAGACTGTCCAGGGTGGCCGTAGCGTAGCCGTCGACGCCCCGCTCGACCGCATCCCGCTTTTCGTGACAGGAGACGTCGATCTGCCAATTGCGACAGAGCGGTAAAGCAGGCCCTTTTGTTGTGACAGCCTGCTGACGGTTTTATCCGGCAAAGGGCCTGAATCGCCGACGAAGCGACCGCAATTGACCGGGGTCAAAGTCGCGCCCCAGTCGTAGCCTATTGTTGCACCGCAGCAACTTTCAGGAAACGGGAAAACAGGCATGGGCCCCAATCAGCTTGAGCATCTTTTCAATCCGCGTTCCGTCGCCGTCTTCGGTGCCAGCGAGTCCGGCCACTCGGTCGGCTCGAAGGTCTTCGAAAACCTGCTTGCCGAGGATTTCAAGGGACCCATCGTGCCGGTCAATCCGAAATACAGGACCGTGCGGGGCCGCCGCTGCTTCCGATCCATAGATCGGGTGGAGGAGGCGATCGACCTCGCCGTCATCGCGACGCCGGCACCCACGGTGGCAGGGATCATCCGGCAATGCGGCGCGGCCGGCATCCACAACGCCATCGTGCTTTCGGCCGGCTTCAGCGAAGCACAGGGCAAGGGCAGGGCGTTGAACGCCGAGTTGATCGAAGCGGCGCGGAGCAGCGGCGTTCGCTTCATGGGCCCCAATTGCGTCGGTCTGGTGCGCCCCTGGATCGGCCTGAACGCCACCTTTTTGAACTCGACCACGCCTCAGGGCGGTCTGGCGCTGGTGTCGCAATCCGGTGCTTTGTGTTCGGCCATTTCGGACTGGGCCGAACCGCATCATCTCGGTTTTTCGACGCTGTTTTCGCTGGGCAACGCCTCCGATGTCGATTTCGGAGACGTGCTCAAATTCCTCGCCGTCGATCCGCAGACCAAGGCGATCCTTCTCTATGTCGAAGGTGTGCGCAAGCCGCGCACCTTCATCAGTTCACTGCGCCTGGCCGCACGGGCAAAGCCGGTGATCGTGCTGAAGGCCGGCCGGTACAACCAGGGCGCCAAGGCGGCCCACACCCATACCGGCTCGTTGATCGGCTCCGACGATGTGTTCGACGCGGCCTTGGAGCGGACCGGCGCGGTGCGCGTTGAGCGCTTTGCCCAATTGTTCGCGGCCGCCGAGATCCTGTCGTCCAATACCCGCACCGGCGGTAACCGCCTGGGCATCATCACCAATGGCGGTGGCGCCGGCGTGTTGGCGGCGGATCGGGCGGGCGATCTCAAGCTGGACCTGCCGATGCCGTCGCCGGCGACGATCGAGCGTCTGAACGCGACCCTGTCCGCCCATTGGTCACGCGGCAACCCGATCGATATTCTCGGCGACGCGTCGGCGCAGAGTTTCCGGATCGCCGTCGAAGCCTGCCTCGACGATCCGCAGTTCGACGGGATCCTGGTGATGCTCACGCCGCAGGCCATGACCGATGCGGAAGCGGCTGCGCGTGCCCTGCTGGACGCGGTGCCGAGCAACCACAAGAAGCCGGTGCTGGCCTGCTGGATGGGCGAGACGTCGGTCGAGGAAGCACGGCGGCTGATCAGCGCGCACGGCATCCCGGATTTCCTCACGCCCGAAAGCGCGGTCGACGCGTTCTCTTATCTGGTCCGGCACGAGCGCAACCGCAAACTGGCGCTGCAGACACCGGGGCCGCTGTCGGACACACGGACACCCGATATCGCGATGGCGAGCGCGATTATCCAGGATGCTTTGGCCTCGGGCCGGTCGCTGCTGTCCGACACACAATCGAAACAGGTCCTGGAGGCCTTTCACATCCCGGTAACCCGCACGCTGGAAGCCGGTAGCCTGGAGGATGCGCAAGCCGCCGCAAGGGAGTTGGGCTATCCGGTCGCCGTCAAGATCAGCTCGCCGGATATCAGTCACAAGACCGATGTCGGCGGCGTTCGTCTCGGTGTGAACGATGATGACGGCGTTGCCGCCGCCTGGGAGGAGGTGATCGGAAATGCCCGGGCGGCGCTTCCGGACGCAGATATTCGCGGCGTGACCGTGGAGCGGATGATCTCCGTCGAACACGGCCGCGAATTGCTGGTTGGCGCCAGCCGCGACCCGGTTTTCGGGCCGACGATCATGTTCGGTGCCGGCGGCACGATGGTCGAACTGTTGCGCGACAGTGCGGTGTCACTGCCGTCGCTCAACGCGGTGCTGGCCAACCGACTGATCGACCGCACCAGGGTGTCCCGCCTGCTCGACTCGTTCCGCGGCAGGCCGCCGGTCGATCGCGACGCCGTGGTTGATCTGCTGTTGCGTGTCTCAGACCTCGTCTGCGAACTGCCGGAAATCGAAGAGTTGGACATCAATCCCTTGCATGCCGATGAAAACGGCGTGGTTGCCATGGATGCGCGCATCATTCGGGTCAGTCCGCATCCCGACGGCGCGGGGCGCCATGAGCACCTCGCCATCCAGCCCTATCCCCGCCATCTGCGCCAGGAACACCGCCTCGATGACGGCACCCCGCTGATCATCCGGCCGATCCGGCCGGAAGACGCGGAAAGCGAGCGCAACTTCGTGCGCGACCTGTCCGCGCAGGCCAAACAGTTTCGTTTCATGTATGCGCTCGACGAGCTGACGCCGACCATGCTTGCGCGCTTCACGCAGATCGATTACGACCGCGAGATGGCGCTGGTCGCCTTCACGGAGGAAAGCGGGAAACCCGTTCAGCAAGGCGTCGCCCGCTACAGCATCAATCAGGATGATACGAGTTGCGAGTTCGCCATCGTCGTGTCGGACAAACGGCAAAACCAGGGCATCGGCACAAGGCTGATGAACGCCCTGATGGACGCCGCCCGCGCGCATGGCCTGACGGTCATGGAGGGCACGGTTCTGGCCGACAACAGGGCGATGTTGCAATTGATGGGCGAGTTGGGGTTTTCGCGGCGTCGCGTTGCGTCCGAACCGTCTCTGCCGGTCGTCGAGCGCCGCCTGTGACGCGCCGCACAGCGGCTGTTGGGAGATGACATGCTCGCCATCGTCTCCCATCCTGAATGCCTTTCATATGAGGCGGGCCCGGACCATCCCGAAAGCGCCGAAAGGTTAAAGGCGATCAACAATCAGTTGATCGCCTCCGGCCTCGACTTCGTGGTCCGGCATTACGATGCGCCCTTGGCGGCGCGCGAGCAGTTGAGGCGGGCGCATGACGCCGCCTATGTGGACAGGATTTTCGCCATGGCACCGCGGGAGGGTTCGGTGGCGATTGACGGAGACACCGTCATGACACCACACTCCCTGCCGGCGGCATTGAGGGCGGCCGGTGCGGGCATCATGGGCGTCGATCTGATCATGGGTGGCGAGGCCAATCCCGTCTTCTGCGCTGTCCGTCCGCCAGGCCATCATGCCGAACACAACAGGGCGATGGGCTTTTGCCTGTTCAACAACATCGCCGTCGCCGCCGCCCACGCGCTGGAGGCATACGGGTTGCAGCGCATCGCAATCGTCGATTTCGACGTCCATCACGGCAACGGCACAGAGGACATCTTCCGCCATGACGAGCGGGTCCTGTTCTGCTCGAGTTTCCAGCACCCCTTCTACCCGCACACAGGCCATGATTCCGATACGCGCAACCTGGTTGACGTCCCGCTTTCGGCGGGAACCGATGGCGCTCGATTCCGCGAGCGTGTGCACGCCCACTGGTTTCCGGCGCTGGAGCGTTTTAAGCCGCAATTCCTGTTCATCTCCGCCGGCTTCGACGCCCATGTGCTTGACGACATGTCGGGCCTGCAATTGGTCGAGGCGGATTACGCATGGATTACCGATGAACTCGTGTCCGTGGCGGCAAAACATGCCGACGGCAGGATCCTTTCTATGCTGGAAGGCGGTTACGAGGTCGACGCCCTGGCGCGTAGCGTCGTGCGCCATATGAAAGCACTGCTGCGCATGGGGTGATTTGCCGTCCGCCGGGCGGCCCGGGTGCTCGGCCGCAGCGGGGCCGTCAGGACATACGGGAAGCGAAGGCGTCTGCCGCTTGTCACTCTGTTTGTCTTTGTTTCGAATCGAAATCATTTTCTTGCTAAAGTAATATCGAAACGCTACTATAATCGTGCAGCCGGAAGAGACGTGGAGGGCTGTCCGGCATGGAAAGTCGTGTCATCGCCGAATTGATCTTGCATCTCGGACGCATCGTCGCTTGGGATAGTTCCGCTGGCGAGTTGTCGTCCGTGCAATGGGCCGCTTTGCGCTATCTCGCCTACGCCAACCGCTTTTCGCGCACTCCGTCCGCTTTCGCGGCGTTCCACGGCACAACGCGCGGAACCGCCTCGCAAACCATCAAAGCTCTGGTTGCAAGGGGGTATCTGAAACAGACGCGATCGACGGACGATGGCCGCAGCGTCAAGTTGGACCTCACGGGCAAGGCCAAGGCGATCATCGCCGATGATCCGATGGAGACGCTGGTGCGGGCCGTCGACGATTTGCCGCCTGGCATTCGGACCGACTTTGGCGACGTTCTTCAGCGTACGCTCGGATCCGTCACCACCGAAGCCGGCACCCCGCAATTCGGAACATGCCGCAACTGCCGCCATTTGCACGGCGCTGGCTGTTGCGGCGAAACACCGGCGTGCTACGAATGTGGTTTTCTGAGCGAGCCCTTGAGCGAGGCCGAGTTGGACGCGCTTTGCATCCGTTTTGCAACGGCGAGAAAACCGCCGCGCGATGCGGGACGGCGTACGGGGCTGGGCGATGATTGAGCCTGATCGAGATCCACGCGGCATAGCGACCGGCGACGTTACCGTGGACGCCGAGGCTCTGGCGCCGAAGCTTGGCCTGGCTCCGGAGGCACTAAGGGAAAACATGGCGAAGGGCCTTGTTACCGGCGTGGTCGAAACGGGAGAGGGAGCGGATCGGGGACGAACGCGGCTGACATTTCGCTATCGCACCCGCTTTTGGAGGGTGGTGATCGAACCGGACGGATCGCTTCGCGAAGATCCGGTGCCGGCGCGCGGGATGCGGGCCGGGCGGAACCTGTTCAATCTGATAGAAATGGCGAGAGACCAATCATGACAATCGGCATCGCGAGAAAGCCACCGCCCGCGCAAGGCTCGATCGAACTGCGTTGCCGCGCCTATCTGATACGGATTGCCATGCTGGCGGAGCCGATAACCTACAGGGCGCTTGCCGCGGCGCTGACGGTTCGGCCGCCGCATTCCATCCACCAGGTGACCGACGCGTTGGAAGAGTTGATGCGGGAAGACGCATTGGCCGGCCGTCCCTTCATAGCTGCGTTGGTTGTCAGCCGCGTGCGCGATGGTCTGCCTGCACCGAGTTTCTTTGACATGGCCCGCCGCCTGGGCCGATTTGATGGCGCCTCGCTGGGCGAGGAGGCATGGGCCTATTACGCCCGGGAATTCGCTGACGCCGTCGTCCATTGGGGTGCGCTCGCTGAGGCGCGGAGCGACCACACCGGATAAGTCGGAACCCTCAGGACAGCCATGCCGGCGCACCGGCATCATCCTGTGCCGCTATCGGGCCTTGGGCATTGCGCTCGCGAGAACTGACCGGCAACACTCTGTTATCGATATGGTTTTGCACAGGTTACGGTGCCGGAGGGCGACGTCCCCGATAGATATTTGTTGCGTCGCGGCAGGATTCAACCTTTGGATGATGAGCGGTTTTTTCCAGCCGGTTCATCACCGTGTTTTACAGGAATCCCTTTGATTCTAGTGCGGAATCGCTCTAAACCCCTTGCCAAATGCGTGATCAATTTTTTTTAATGAAGCGTTAAATTGACGTGATTTGCAGAGGGTTATTCTTTCTTTTGTTTCGATGTTGGGCAGGCCGTCCGAGATTCATCAGGCCGACATGTCGGTTTGACGAGGCCATTCATTCATCCCGTGTCCGACATGATGACATTGGCTCGCTGGTGGGATGCGGGATGGCATCTCGGTTACGGCGGAGCGGTTGATCTGCGAACCTTGATGATCGCGATTCGGCCAGGCTGTCGGACCGACCGGTCAGTGGAACCTGATTCGCTAGCGTCGGCTCCATGATCAAGGTTGAGGTTTTTCAATGACTGCGCCGTTCGACACCGCAAATCCAATCAAGAAAACGACGCAGCATCGCCGAAGCCGAAAAGCGCTGTATGTGGGGTGGGGCATGCAGGCCGACGAGGACGCGGGTCACCTGGCCCACCGCCTGGCCCTGCGCAGTGTCGCTGCCTATGTCGCGCATGAGATCAATCACCCCTTGGGCACGATCGCCAACTGGCATCGCTCTTGAGCCGGCAAATCAACGACCCGGTCATTCGGCCGAGCGAGCTTGCCGCCGAGATCGATTCCACCAAGCAGGAAACCCGGCGTGCTGCCGATGTGATAAAGAACCTGCGGGTGCTTGCCGGCGGATTGCATGGCCAGCGCGAGACGGTCAATCTGCACGCGCTGCTGCGCGAAGCGGTCAGCCGGTTTCGGCGGCGCTACCGGAAGGAGGCGGTCAGTACGCGGATCGAGTGCCGCGACCATTCGCTTGAGGTCCAGGCCGTTCCGGAACTCCTGCACATCGCACTCTACAATCTGCTCGTCAACGGCATCGAAGCCGCTCACTCGGCATCCGGCAAACGACCCCGGCTCACCTTGCGGGCGAAGGAGATGCGGGGAGGTCGTGCCGCGATCGATGTCATCGACAATGGACCCGGTGTTGCGGAGGCGATCAAGGGTCAGGTTTTTGAGTCTTTTGTGTCCAACAAGGCCGGCGGCTCCGGTCTGGGTCTCGCGATTTGTCGTGACGTTGTCGAGTGGCATGGCGGCGCACTCTCAATGGAGGATCTGGCCAGGCGCAAGGGCGCCTGTTTTCGCATCTCTCTACCGAGGGAGTAAGCGGATGGCCGGCCATGTCTATCTGATCGACGACGATGCACGGTTCCGTCGTTCCCTTGCGGACGTCATCTCGTCGATTGGTCTTGTTCATCATGAATGGGAGTCGCCCGAGCAGTTCCTGGCGCTCAACGACCTCAAGCGCCCCGGTTGTGTCATCGTCGACTATCGTCTGCCGATGCTGTCCGGTCTTGAGGTATTGAAGTCGATCCGTTCCCGTTCGACTATACCGGTGGTGCTGATCAGCGCCTATGCCGACGTCCGTTTGGCGGTCGACGCCATGCAGGCTGGGGCCGCCTCGGTTTTCGAGAAGCCGCTGCACGACAACGAGTTCCTCGGTTTCATTGAACGTCTCTGTTTCGAAGACAGCGCGCATTTGACACGGCGCGACGCATGCAGCGCGATCCGAGCGCAGATTGCAAAGCTCTCCGAGACGGAGCGACAGGTATTGGATTTGATGGTGGAGGGATTTCCCAACAAAGTGATTGCCAATATGCTGGGCAAAAGCATCAAGGCTGTCGAACGCAATCGAAAGAACCTGGCCGCCAAACTCGATTGCCGCACGGCGCATGAGGTATTGCTGAAAGTTGCGCGCTGTCCGATGATGTCGTCGTCGCCGCTGAATTGCACAATGATGAGTTGTCCTTTTTTGAGCTGGTCCGTCATGTCGGTCAATCCGACCTATCGCGCCCAACCCAACCCGCCGCCAAGTGACGGCCAGGAAACCACCGTCACGAGGCGCTGATCTGCCGCCAGGGGCGCGCGTATCCGCCCGCGCAAACAGGGGAGCGTTTCGATTTTGTCGCGCAATGTTAGGGAAAACCCTTGCAAAGAGAGGGTTTTCCCTCGCGTGGTGTCCGATTTACCTCACCTTTTGCGGAATCTTCCCCGGTGAACTGACGTCCCCCGCCTGTCATTCTGTTTCTGTTCCTATGAGGCTTAAGGAACTCTTCAAACGCAATGTGAGGCAAAAATGGCAATTGAAAAAATGAATGCATCGAGCAGCCTTGCCGAGGTTGTCGATCGCATTCTCGACAAGGGCGTCGTGGTTGACGCGTGGGCCCGTGTGTCGCTGGTTGGCATTGAATTGCTGGCGGTCGAGGCCCGTGTCGTGGTCGCCGGCGTCGACACCTATCTCAAATATGCGGAGGCAGTTGGTTTAACGGCGAGCGCGCAAGCCGCCTGACGGGACCCGCTTCGGGGTCAGGTCTCAACCAACCGACCGTATTCCGCTCGCTGCCGGGTCCGATTGGGGGGCAGGCATTCGGGTCTCCGTGCCCAAATGGGCCGTGAGCCGAGGCTCGGCCAAGCGGATCGCCGTGGCGTCTTCCAAGGCGCTGCGGTTCGTGTGCCGTAGAGATCCGACCGGGCGTTTAAACGCCGCTATCCCATCTCCCTGCCAACGGAGTAGAGCGATGGCGGGTCACGTCTATCTGATTGACGACGATGCCGGTTTCCGCCGATCCCTGGCGGAGATCATGGCGTCGATAGGGTTTGTTCACTATGAATGGGACTCACCGGAACAGTTCATGGCGCTCCAGGAACTGAGGCGACCCGGTTGTGTTGTCATCGACTACCGGCTGCCCACATTGTCGGGCCTTGAGGTCCTGAAATCTGTTCGCGCCAGGTCATCGATTCCGGTGGTTCTCATCAGTGCCTACGCCGATGTGCGACTTGCCGTCACGGCGATGCAGTCGGGAGCCGCTTCGGTTTTCGAGAAGCCGCTCGACGACAACGAGTTCCTCGGATTCATCGAACGGCTGTGTTTCGAGGACCGGGCGCGCACGAAGAAGCGCGACGAGTGCCGCGCCATCCGCGGGATGATCGCCAAACTGTCGGATCCCGAGCGCGAGGTCCTGAATCTGATGCTGGAGGGGCAGCCCAATAAAGTGATCGCCAGCCGACTCGGCAAAAGCGTTAAGGCCGTCGAGCGTAACCGCCAGAACGTGGTTTCCAAACTTGAATGCCGGACGGCGCACGAAGTGTTGCTTAAGGTGGCCCGATGTCCGATGATGTCATCGTCGCCGCTTACCTGCACCACCACCAGTTGCCCCTTTTCCCGATGGGCGGTGATGTCGGTGAATCCGGTCTATCGTACGCATCCGCACCCATCAGCTTCCGACGGCTCCTCCGAAGCGGTCGCCCTCAGCTGAGGAGGGGGCCGGCCATGGACGGGCTATGTGTCCATGGCCGGTCCGTCCGGTCGAAGCAACGGGGTGGTCGCCGCACCACGTCAATGCCGAACATGATCTGTTTCACTGTGTGACGCGTCGGCGGGACATCCCGAATTGCGTGCGAGAACAGCGCCGTCGAGGAGCGGGATATCCCGCGTGTATTGCGGGATATCCCGCAATCCCTGTCCGATTTGCCTTGCCCTTTGCGGAATCTCCCCGAGTGCACTTTTGGTTACAGCCTGTCATCTTAAGGATGTTCTCATCGCACTCCGAGAACATCCAACAACATAAGAGAGGTCAAAAAATGGCAATTGAGAAAATGAATGCTTCGAGCAGTCTTGCCGAGGTCGTTGACCGTATCCTCGACAAGGGCGTTGTCGTCGACGCGTGGGCACGTGTCTCGCTGGTCGGTATCGAGTTGCTGGCGGTTGAGGCTCGCGTGGTTGTCGCCGGTGTCGACACCTACCTCAAATATGCCGAAGCAGTCGGTTTGACCGCAGGTGCGCAAGCGGCCTGATTGGGCTTGCTGCGAGAGCCGGGTCCTGCCGGGCACGGCTCTCGTTCCGGCGTTGACGATAAAACCGCAACATGAGGTAACGGGATGACCCTATCCAGCGAAATGACCCGGCTGGCGGCAGAATTCGAAGCTTCGCAGGCTGATCGCCTGGCGGCGGTGGCCAGTATCGCGTCCACGGTCCGAAGCGACCTGGAGCAAGGCCGCGCTTCGTTGAACAGCACCATGACGGAGCTGATGAAGACGATCGATGCCGATCTCAAAGGTATCTTCAGCCAGGCCGCCATCATCCGCGGCAGGGCGAGGGATCTGATCGACCGGTTTGCCGCGGAACGGGAAGACGATGCCGACAGGCTGCGAGCAGAGTTGGGAGGCTATATGGCCGATCTTCAGTCCTCCGTCCAGGAACTGCTCAACGAACATGCCAAAACGCGCGGCGCGATGGGTGCGCGGGAAGCGGATGCGCGCGCTGCATATCTGGAGGATCTTCGCTCGCGCGTGAACGCGTTGCTTGCGGAGGCCGACAAGTTCATCAACTCGCTTGCAAAGGACCGTGATCGGGCCAGCAGAGCTTGGAGTCAGCACGCCCGCAACATGGAGAAGATGCGGCGGGGCGGTAAGAACAAATCGGAAAGCCCGGTGACGAAAAACGCTGCGCCGAAAAGGAAGGCTGCGGTTTCCGAGGCGGCGAAAGAAACCGCTGCGAAGCCGGACAAACCGGCTGCGGCACCGGCCCCGACCGGACCGGACGCCGACAAGACGCAGAGCTGACGAAAGACGGCGCGGCCGTTGGACACTGCGTCGGCCGCGCGGTTTTCGCCAGGCTCGGAAAAGTGCGGCCAGGCAATCTGCTAGATGAACTGGGCGGACATTTTCCGGGCAAAGCCGGAGCAACTGATGTGAGAGTGCGAACGAGAACGACATGTTGAAGGAAACAGGTGGCGCCAGATGGCCATGAGACGATCGATGCATATCGGCAACCGCAATGTCCGCTCCGCCGGACGCGGCAGCGGGAGCGTCGAAATCACTCTTCCGGTCGACCTCGGTGTGCTTGAGGGCGTCACCTGTCATGTAGAATTGCGCGACAGTCTTGTGCCGGAGATCCTGTTGCGGCCTGATTTGGGGTTTCTCCTACCTGTTTTCGAAACGCTGTGGGAACGGGTGGCGTTGGGACTGGAGCGGATCGGCGAGATCGGCGCCTTTTCCGAGAGCGACTATGTGGTCGGCCTGTTTCCAGAGCGCAATCACTCAGGGCGGCCGGGCTTGGCCTATGAGGATGCGTTGCGCGTCCACCGGGATCCGACGGCTGAGGATCGAGGCTCAGGCAACCATCTTATGCAGCGGCTCGAATCCTTCGCCCGGTTGATCGAGGCGATGATGACCGTTGCCGGCACGCGGCTTGGCTTGTCGCCCGGCATGGCGGTTCTGTTTGGCAACCAGGTTGCCCATGCGGCGACCGGAGCGCCGGTCGCCGCCGTTGACGCCTTCGCCCGTAGTTCGCTCTCCGCGGAAGCCGGCGAGGTTGGCTGGTGTCGTTCCGATCCGTTGGACGAGGCATGCTGGCGCGCAGCGCAGCCACGGTTGGAGCGGCTCTACGACCGTCTGGTCGATTGGGATGGCAACCGGGCGGGTGTCGAGCGTGAAAGAGAGCGATGGTATCGCGCCCATCGCATCGGAGTGCGAACATCGGCGGTCGGGTCATGAGCCGCGCCGCGGGACTAACACGAAGCTATTGAACGAGAGGTAGGAACGATGGCGGATGCAGTCGAAGCGGACAATTTCAATGGGTCGACGACCCTGACGCCACGCGCGCGCGGCGATTTCGTGCAGACCGATGGCGTCAAATCGGTCACGAAACGCGCGCTCGCCTATCTGAAGGCCGGTTTTTCCGTGCATTTTCGAGGACCGGCGGGCAGCGGCAAAACGACCTTGGCACTGCACACGGCCGCCCAACTCGGCCGCCCCGCCGTGATGATAACCGGAGACGAGGAAATGGTGACCTCCAATCTCGTCGGCAATCAGCACGGCTATAACTACCGCCGGGTCGTCGATCGGTTCATCCATACGGTGACAAAGGTGGAAGAGACGGCCGACAAACGCTGGGCCGATCACAGGCTGACCACCGCCTGTCGCGAGGGCTACACGCTGATCTATGACGAGTTCACCCGCTCCAGGGCCGAAGCCAACAACGTGCTGCTTGGTGTGCTCGAAGAAGGTCTGCTGGTGCTTCCGGCGCAAAACCAGGACGAGCCCTATATCAAGGTTCATCCGAACTTCAGAGCCATCTTCACCAGCAATCCGCAGGAATATGCGGGTGTGCACGACGCGCAGGACGCGCTCGGCGACCGGATCGTCACCATCGACATCGATCACTCCGACCAGGAACTCGAAATTGCCGTCACCTCGGCGCGCGCCGGCCTCAGCGCCGCCAAGGCCGCACCAATCGTTGAGATGGTGCGCGAGTTCCGCGATACCGGTGAATACGATCAGACGCCGACATTGCGTACCTGTATCATGATCGCCCGGATGGTCGCGCAGGAGAAGCTGACACCGTCCGTCGACGACCCCTATTTCGTTCAGGTGTGCCTTGATGTGTTGGGTTCGAAGTCCATGTTCACCGGCAAGGCCGAAAGCAAGCGGGCGCAGCAGCAGAAGATGCTGCTCAGCCTGATCCGGCACCATTGCCCGCCCCGCACCGGTAAGCCAGTGGTTGCGGCGAAGTCGTCCACACCAGCGGACGCAAAAAACAAGAAGGCGACGGCTCCTGTGCCGCCCGTTGCGGAGTCAAAACCGCAGCCGCTGTCGATTCTGCGCAAGGAGAACGCAAATGAGCACTGAGCGCAAAGAAGGCGCGAAGGGGCTGCGGGACGTCGCGACTTTGCAGAGCCTGTCTTATCGCGCAAAGCCGCGCGATCGCAATCAGGCTGCGAACCGGTTTGCCCGGCTGGAGAACGAGCGCGCCCGTCTGGAACGTGAGCGTGCCATGTGGGAGACCCGCATGGCAGCGACCGACGACAAGCTGGCCAAGGTTTACGAGGAGATCGAAGCACTGCGTCCGATGCTTCTTGATGAGCCGGCGAAACATCCGGTCCATCGCCAAGGGCGTGGTCGTGCCCGGGCGCGCGCCGCCACCGAAGTCGCCGGTCCGTCGCGGCCGCCAAACCGAAATCTGTCCATCGAATATTAGACAGGCGCCAGGGAGATACGGATGTCGAAGAAGCGGAAGACAACATCGCAGGACGAAAACGGCGTCGACCTCGAATTGGGCGGCCTGTTTCGCGGCCTGACCGATTTCGTCGAGGCCGTCGGCAAGCTTGCCGAGGCAGGAGAGAAACACGTTGAGCGGCAGGGCGAGTTCCGGGTCAAGGGGCTCGGCGATCAGGCGCGTGGCGTCTATGGTTTCAGCATCCGCAGCGGCATCGCCGGCGGCAAGCCGCGGGTCGAACCGTTCGGCAACGTCCACAGCAGCGACGAGGGGCTGGTTGTCGATGACGTGCGCGAACCGCTTGTCGACGTCTTCGAGGAGGATGACGAAATGGTCATCACCGCCGAGCTTCCAGGGGTCGCGGAGCAGGACATCTCGGTGCGTTTCGATGGCGACATGGTGATCATCGAGACGTCCGGCGACCGTCGCTACGCCAAGGAGACGTTGCTGCCGGCGCCGGTGGCCGGCGATGACGACGTCGAGCGGTCCTACAACAATGGCGTGCTCGAGGTACGGGTGCGAAAGGAGCCGCAACCATGACGGCCCCGGCGGACGATCAGGGAAAATATCTGTATGCCATCTATGAAGGATCGGAGCCGCGCAGCTTCAAGGTGCAGGGGATCGGCGAGCGCGGCGATGACGTGCATACCCTCCACCATAAGCGACTGGCCGCCGTCGTCAGCAATTCGCCGGTCATCGAGTACGACAACAGCCGCCGCAACATGATGGCGCATACGCTCGTGCTCGAGGAGGCGATGGAAGCGTTCGACATTCTGCCCGTGCGTTTTGGTACCGTCGCGCCGAGCGCCGAGGCCGTCGAGAAGCTGTTGCTGGCGCGGCGCTATGACGAACTCACGCAATTGCTCGGCCAGATGCGAAACCGCGTCGAACTCGGCTTGAAGGCGTTCTGGTACGAGGGTGTCGCCTTCAAGGAAATCGCCGAGGAGGATGAAAAGATCCGCAAGATGCGTGATGCCCTGGAGGGCCGGTCGCTCGACGAAACCTATTACGAACGGATCCGGCTGGGCGAAGCGGTCGAGAAGGCAATGAATGGCAAACGCGCGCGCGACGAGGAGATGATCCTGTCGCGCATTCGCCCGCTTGTGCACAAGACCCGCACCAACAAGATCATCAGTGATCGCATGGTGCTTAACGCCGCGTTCCTGGTCGACGCGGCGAAGGAGGCGGATGTGGATGCTGTGGTGCAGGCGCTCGACGAGGAGTTCGAAGAGAGGCTGATGTTCAAATATGTCGGCCCCGTGCCGCCCTATAATTTCGTCGACATCACCGTCAATTGGGAAGCGGAGGGAGCGCTATGAGCCTGCTTGGACGCCTTCTTGCCGCGCCGGTTGCAGGACCCATAAGGGGCGTTGTCGGGCTCGCCCGGTTGATCGACGAACAGGCCAAGGCCGAAATCTACGACGAAGACAAGATCCGCGGCGCCCTGGCCGAGTTGGAACTGAAACTCGATCTGGGCGAGATCGATCTTGAGGACTACGAGGCCGAGGAGGACATCCTGTTGCAGCGCTTGAATGAGGTACGGGAGATGAAACGGGATGGCTGATGCCGGCGAAACGGAAAAGCCACGTCTTGCCACCGAACCCAAAGGGACAGACGCTGGTACGGCTGGACCGGCCGCCACCGCGGTGCCGTCGCCTACGGTCAAGCGGCGTCCGATCGATCTTATTGAAGAGGCGCAGAAGCAACTGAAACAGATGACCGGCTATCCGGTCGACAGCGTCGCGGAATTCCGCAGGAGCGACGACGGTTGGAAACTGACGGTGACCGTGGTCGAATTGGAACGCATTCCGGCCTCGACGGATGTGCTGGCGGAATATGTCGTCGGTCTCGACAAGGACGGCGACATCGTCGACTACCGCAGAGGCCGACGTTATTACCGAGATCAGGTGGGCGAGCCGGAATAATGGGCGCACCGACGGAACCCGAAATCGATTGCCCGATCGACCTGTTCGGTCCGACGGAGAGGCGGATCGCGAGCATCACGGAGGCGATCAATCGGGCGTCGAACGCGGCGCAAAAAGCGCCTCTTGCGGAAGACTTGCAGAGGGAAGTCGCGACATTGCTCGCATGCACGGCCCATGACACGGACAATCCGAACTGCCGGCTATGCCGGGAGTTCTCCCAACTACGCGACAAGACAGCGGCATTGATTCTGCGTGCGGCGAGGCTTGCGCGCTGATCGGTGACGACCATCTCGTTTCGGGAGGCGATGATGAACAATGGACGCATGGAACACTCGGTCCAAGCCGTTGCGCTTGCCGATATTCTCGACCGGGTGCTCGACAAGGGCGTGGTCATCGCCGGCGATGTTATGATCTCGCTCGTCGGCGTCGAGCTTCTCAATATCCGCCTGCGCCTGCTGATCGCTTCTGTCGACAAGGCGGTCGAGATGGGCATCAACTGGTGGGAGCACGATCCTTACCTGTCCAGGCGCGCCGCGGAATCCGAGGCGCAGAACGCCGCTCTTCAGCAGCGGATCGAGCGTCTCGAAACATTGCTGGCGCAGACATCGAAAGGAGACGAGACATGACCGAAGCCGCGATAACCGACTCCGACGATTCGCTTTACCTCTACGCCATCGTGCCGAAGCCCGATCCGCACATGGCGTCGACGGAATTCGGCCACGGCATCGAACTGATTGAAGGCACGCGGTTTGCGGCGGTGGTGGGACCGGCCGCCGGTTCCTCTTTTGTCGGGCGCGATCGCGCTGAACTCGCCCGTCTGCTGCTGGCCCATCAGCAACTGGTCGAACGCATCATGACATCGCTGCCCGTGCTGCCAGTCAAGTTCGCCACGATCGCGCCAGACCCCGTCAGTGTCGAGCGCTGTCTGGAAAACGGCGCTGCCGCGTTCGCCGATGCCTTCGCGACGTTGCGGAGCAAGACCCAGTTCGAGATTCTCGTCACCTGGGATCTGGAAGCGGTCTTTGCGCAGATCGCGCTCGACCCGCGGATCGTCGAATTCAAGGAGACATTGGCCGTGACCGCCGACGGCACACCGTCGCAGGAGGCCGGTCTGCAATTGGGTGCGCTGGTCAAGCAGATCTTCGAGCAACGCCGCGCCGATCTCGGCCGGAGCCTCTCGAAAGAACTGCGGACAGTCGCGGTCGACAGCGTCCGTAACGCGCTGATGGACGACAGCATGGTTTTGAACCTGGCATTGCTTATCGACACGGAGGCGATGGAGACATTCGACAACTGTCTGGAACAGCTGGATGCGGCCAATGATGGAAGACTGGTTTTCCGTTGTGTCGGACCGTTGCCACCGCACAGTTTCGCCACGGTCGAGGTGTCCTTTCTGGAGGCCCGCGACATCGCGCAGGCCCGCAAGCTGCTCGCGCTCGAGACGGTCGAAGACGCCGAGACGCTGCGTGTCGCCTACCGCCGGCGCGCCAAACAAGTGCACCCGGACGGCGCGGTCGGAAACGGAGGCGGCGAGGAAATGGGCGTCCTGAAACATGCCTACGAGACGCTGTCTTCCTATGTCGAAGCCGGCGGCCCGGTGGTTGTCGCCGTGCGCCGCCAGGAACCGCCAGCCGCCGGCGGTGCAAGCTAGAGCGTGTCATGTCGGATAAGTCGCCAGGGGTTTATGTCTACGGGCTTGTCGGTGGCGTCCATGCCGCCGCGCCCGGTGACGGGCGTGATACCGTCGTCGCCGCGACACTGGCACCGCCGCGATTGCTGTGTAGCGACGACTTGACCGCAATTGTCAGCGATCTAGTGCTGCCCAGTCATACGACGCTCGACGCGGTGATGCAGGACAGCCGGCAGGCCGAGGCGCTGGTGCTTTATCATGACGCGGTTCTGCGGGCGTTTGTCGCCGAGGGCACGGTTGTGCCGTTTCGTTTCGGCGCGCTGTTTCATGACGGTCGGGCCGTCGTGAGGGCGCTGGAGCGCAGCCGAAGCGCGTTGCTCGAGGCCATGCGTCGGGTGGACGACGCGGTCGAATGGGGTGTCAAGGTGTTTGTTGCTCGGGATCGGCTCCGCCGTCGGATGGCGGCGGAAGCGCCCGCCATTGCCGAACTCAAGGCGGAAATCGACCGTGCCGGGGAGGGTACGGCCTTTATCCTCAAGCGACGGCTGCAGCGCTTGACCGAGGAGGAGAGTGAACAGGCCGTTACCCGCTGCCTTGGCATGACGGCGGATTGCTTCGGCCGAGCGGCAAGGGAGTCCGTCCGATGCCGTCTGCAACCGGCGGAAATGCATGGTCGCAATAGCGAGATGGTGCTGCACATGGCCTGCCTGCTCAGCCGCGGCATGGAGGAGGATTTCTTCAGACTGATCGACGATCTGCGCGACGCCTATGCCGGCTACGGTTTCGAATTCGAAAGCACGGGCCCGTGGCCGCCCTACAACTTCTCCGATTGTCGGCTGGAAGGGGACGAAGATGCCGCTTGAAACCGGAGGCGGACAGGAATTGGCGCTGTCCGACCTTCTGGATCGCGCGCTTGACAAAGGGGTCGTTCTATGGGGCGAGGCAACGATCTCGCTGGCCGGCGTCGATCTCATCTATGTCGGTCTGAAGGTCCTCATCGGCTCGGTGGACGCCGTGGAGCGCATGCGCGCCGCGCCGTCGGAAGCGGACGAAGGGGTGTAAGCATGCTTCATGTCTACGCCATCATCGACGGCGATGCCATTCGCGGCGCCGTTCCGCCAGGCCACGACGGGGAGCCGGTCGCAGCCTTCCCCGCGGATGGCTTTGCGGCGGTTGTCAGTGCTGCAAAAGGCATGGAGACGGCGCCGACCGTTAAGGATGTCTGGCAGCACGACGACGTCCTGAGCGCCCTATTGGAGGAGCATGCGGTGGTGCCGCTTCGTTTCGGCACGATCAGTGACCGTGACGCATTGCGCACTCTGCTGAACCGGCGTCGACAGCGGACACACCGCGATCTCGAACGCGTGCGCGGGAAAGTGGAACTGGCGTTGCGGTTGTCGAAGACCGCGGATGGGGAGGGGGAAACAGCGCTGGCTCCGCGGGTGGCGACGGTGGAACCCGGTTCCGGCAAGGCCTATCTGATGGCGCGGGTGGCCAACCGTCATGGCGGATCCGCCGTGAGCTGTGCCGCGATCCGGCATATCCGTGATCGGGTCGACCGGCTCGCCGCCGAGACAACGTGGAACGACGCCGCCTGGCCGGTCAAGGCCTCCTGTCTGATTGCGCGGCCGAAGGTGTCCGATTTCATCGCGACCGCGGAACGCCTGGTCGAGCAACATTCGGATATCGGCATGAGTTGCACCGGTCCGTGGGCGCCCTATTCGTTTGTCGGTGCCTTTGATGCATGCGGAGGTGCGCCATGACCGCCGGGGCGCGGATGCAGCGGCAAGGCGGCAAGGTCCTGCTCGATGACGGCTCCGATGCCGCCCCGGATCAACGCCATTCCGAGATGGCAGCGGCGGCTCGAGGGCCGCGGCTCGAGACCGACCCGGACAGCGCGGCCGACGACCTGGTGAAGCTCGTTTTGGCCTTGGTCGAGACCGTGCGCCAGTTAATGGAACGTCAAGCGATCCGCCGCGTTGAAAGCGGCCGTCTGTCCGATGAGGAAATCGAACGCGTCGGCCTCACATTGATGCGTCTGGAGGAGCGGATGACGGAACTGAAGGCGCATTTCGGCCTGCGGCGGGAGGATCTGTCGCTGAGCCTCGGCACCGTTCAGGATTTGGTGGACGTGCTCGAACAGGAAAACGGCCTTGGCCGTGGGGATCGATAGTCAGGTGAAGCGCCATGGTGGATAAGGAACAGGTTGGAGAATCGGATTCGTCCGGTATCGATTCCGTCGAAGTGCGGGTGGCCGAGGCCAACCAAAAGGATATCGGCCGGGCGCTTGCGCGCATCGATCCGGAAACCATGGCGCGGCTTCAGGTCAAACAGGGCGACGTGCTGCACCTGGCCGGGGCCAAGGAGAGCGTCGCCAAGGTGATGGTGACCTTCCCGGAACAGCGCGGTAAGGGCATCGTCCAGATCGATGGTCTGACCCGCCACAATGCCGGAGTCGGCCTCGACGAGAAGCTGACGTTGCGTCGGGCGGAGTGGAAAGCCGCCAGCAAGATCGAACTGGCGCCGCTGGGCGGGCAGGCAGCGGGCGCCAGCGGCCGGCAGGGCCGGTTCATCGGCCATCTGCTGGAGGGTCTCGCGCTGATCGAGGGGGACCGGGTTCGCGCCACGCTGATCGGCTCGAGAAGCCGTGACTTCCAGGTGCTGCGCACGGTGCCCAGGGGACCGGTGGTGATCCAGGGATCGACGGCCATCGATATCAGACGAAAGGCCGAGGCGGGCGGATCGGCGCAGCGCATCGCCTACGAGGATGTCGGCGGTCTGCGGCGGGAATTGGGATCGATCCGCGAAATGATCGAATTACCGCTGCGCTATCCGGAGATCTTCGAGCAGCTCGGCATCGACGCGCCGAAAGGCGTCTTGATGCACGGCCCGCCGGGCTGCGGCAAGACATTGATCGCCCGCGCCGTGGCGAACGAGACCGAGGCCAAGTTCTTCACGCTCAGCGGCCCCGAGATCATGCACAAATATTACGGCGAAAGCGAAGCGCATCTGCGGCAGGTTTTCGAAGAGGCGAGCAAGGCGCCCAGCATCGTCTTTCTCGACGAAATCGATGCCATTGCACCGAAGCGCACCGCGCTCGGCGGGGAGCAGCAGGTCGAACGCCGCGTCGTGTCGCAATTGCTCACGCTGATGGACGGGCTCGATGCCCGCGGCCAGGTCGTCGTCATCGGTGCCACCAATCTGCCGGACGCGCTCGATCCGGCACTGCGCCGCCCCGGTCGGTTCGACCGCGAGATCATTATCGGCGTGCCCGACCGACCGGCGCGCCGCGAGATTCTGGAGATCCACTCGCGTGGCATGCCGCTCGCCGACGATGTCGACCTCGATCGTTTGGCGCAGGTCACCCACGGTTTCGTCGGTGCCGACCTGCAGTCGTTGGCGCGCGAGGCGGCGATGGCGCGGCTGCGGGGCATTTTCCCCGATATCGATTTCGACCTCGATCACATCCCGGACGATGTTCTCGATTCCCTGACGGTCGGCATGGAGGATTTTCAAAAGGCGCTGGCGGTCGTCGAACCGTCGGCGATCCGCGAGGTCTTCACCGAGATTCCCGATGTGCGGTGGGAGGATGTCGGCGGTCTGGACGATGTCAAAAAACTGTTGGAGGAATCGATCCAGTGGCCGCTCGCCTTTCCCGATCTGTTCGGTCGCATGCGCGTGTCGCCGCCGCGCGGCATCCTGCTCAACGGACCCCCCGGTGTCGGCAAGACGCTGGTTGCCAAGGCGCTGGCCACAGAGAGCGGTGTCAACTTCATTTCCGTTAAGGGCCCGGCGCTGATGAGCAAATGGGTGGGCGAGACCGAGCGCGCGGTGCGGGAAATGTTCCACAAGGCCAAGCTGGCGTCGCCCTGCATCGTCTTCCTCGACGAGATGGACAGCATCGCGCCACGTCGCGGCGGCGGCGATGCGAGTGCCGTCACCGACCGCATCATCGCCCAATTGCTGACCGAGATGGACGGGGTCGAGGAACTGAAGGGCGTGATCGTCCTAGCGGCGACCAACCGGCGCGACCTGATCGATCCGGCTCTGTTGCGGGCGGGCCGGTTCGACTTCGTGGTCGATCTGCCGTTACCCGACTCTGCCGCCCGCCGACGGATCTTCGACGTGCACACGCGCGACAAGCCGCTTGCCGCCGATGTTGACCTCGACGTGCTGGCCGGCGCGCCGAGCGAGGGCTGGAGCGGCGCCGATATCGAGCTCGTGTGTCGCAAGGCGGCGACCGCGGCGATCCGCGAATTCCTCGCCTCTCAATCCGGGCCGCCGGAAGACGCCGACGGCCTGGTGGTCCGGCAGACGCATTTCGAGGCGGCATTGAATGGCTGACGAAGAGCCGCGCCTGCTGATCCATATACCGATCGTCCACAGCCAGGCGGATATGGGCTCGTCCTCCGACGCGGTGCGGCAAGCCTATATCGATGAGAAGGGCTCGGAGGCATGGGAGGAAAGCCGGCGGGCCATCGCCGACTTTTGGCAAAAGCTCGAAGACCGGATCGGATCGCTTGATCTCGATTTTTCCAAGGTGCGGATTTATCAGGACGGCCTGCCCGTCTGTGGATACGAGCGCAACATCGTTGAAGACCTGGCTGCGAGCGGCGGAGTCAATTACCGCATTCTCCTGGAACTCATGGCGCGGGGAGCGGCGCTGGAGGGGACTGAAAACCCCGATCTGCTGTTGAAGGAGTATCAGCTGCTGAAAACCGGAATGGCCGGGCCGATGGCCGATAGGAATGCATCCGTTCGGGCGGCGGAGAAACTCCTTGAAGAGCGCGACCGCTTCATCGCGCGACGAATTGATCAGACCTTGCGCCCGGGCGAAACCGGCCTGTTGTTTCTCGGCGCGCTGCATCATGCGACCGAGATGCTGCCGGCGACGATTGTGGTCACATCCCTGGATGCGCTTGCTGCGTCTGGCGATGGTTGAGCGCTTGCTTCTTGTCGGTATCGACCGGGCACCATAGAGTGCGCCGAGGTGTTCGTTGTTCGGTCAAGAGGTCCAGTGCATGAAAACCGTTGCGGCGATAGTGGAGGTAGAGGGCTTTGCGCGACCCTACTCCGAGAGCCTTCCCCCTGACACTGGAAAAGGTCGAACTGGCGATCGCCCCAACGGTCCTGGTCGGCGACGGCAAGACGCTGATGGGCAGCTCTATGGGATCGTCGTTCGGCTGGCGCGACGTTCAGCGTCTGATGGGCCTCTGGCCGGCTGTCCGCCAGATCGTCAAGCCGCATATGAAGAGCGCTGAGATCGCGCTGAAATGCCGAGTCGGGATGCGTGACCGTGATTGACCCGGCGGCGCTTGCGGCCTATCCGCCGCTCGGGCGGCTGATCGAGGTCGGCGGTCTTGCCGTACACGCCACCGACACCGGTTCGGGCGCACCGCCGGTGGTTCTGCTGCACGGATCCAACGTCAATCTGAGGGACTGGACGTTTTCGCTTACCGATCGGTTGGCGCGAACCAACCGCGTGATTGCCATGGACCGGCCGGGTTTCGGTTATTCGGAGCGCGGGTCCGGGGGGTGGACCCCGGCACGTCAGGCGGCGCAGCTTCGCGCCGCGCTTGCCATGCTCGGCGTTGAGCGGCCGATCGTCGTCGGCCATAGCTGGGGCGCGGTGGTGGCCTTCGCTTGGGCGCTCGATGCGCCGCGGGAGGTTTCCGGCATTGTCAGTGTGTCGGGGGCTACCATGCCCTGGGGGCCGATGGTCGACGTGCTCGACGGCCTCGGCGTGACCCGGGCGGGAGCCAGCTATTATACGGCGCTGCTCTACCGACGGCTCGACCAGGCTGCTGTCGAGGCCTTCGTCCGCCGCGCCTTCTGGCCGCAGAAACCGGCGCCCGGCTATGTGCGCTATGTCGGCGCGCCACTGTCGATGCGCGCCTCGGCGATCAAGGCCAACAGCGAGGATCTCGGCCAGACCCACGCCGCGCTGTCGGCGCATGCCAAGCGCTATGCCGGACTCGACCTGCCGGTCGAGATTCTGCATGGTGAAAAGGACTGGCTTTTGACGGTCAGCCGTCATGCGACCGGCCTTGCCCGACGCCTGCCCAACGCCCGCGTCAACGTCGCGCATGGCGTTGGCCATATGACCCATCACGCGCGCCCGGACCTGCTCGAGGCCGCGGTGGCGCGCATCAGTGCCGCGGTGCGGTAACCTCCCGGCCGATCAGCGGTCGCCCGGATTGTCCGGGTCGAAATCAAACCGCTCCGGAACGGACAGGCCGGCTTGCATGTGATGCCGCACGGCCCGTAGCGATATGCCGTCACGGTAAAGCCAAGGGTCGTCTGTCTGTTTTTGCCAGGTCTCCATCCTTTCGCGCAGGTCCAGCAGTACCGTGCGGCAGGCCGGATCCGTGGCACGGTTTTTTACTTCCCACGGATCGTCGATCAGATCGAACAATTCTTCCGGTGGCCGCCTTATGTAGTCCTTGAGCGGCCTCTCACCGATGCGCACCGGCTGCCGATTGCGTATGCCTTGCCAGGAGAGTGAGCCGTAGAGGTCTGCGGAGAACGGAAAATCAAGCTGCCACGCGACATTGCGGTGATATTTGTAGCGCGGCGTGCGCAGAAACCGGGTCGGATAGTAATTGGTGATCTCGTGATACGTATGCGAGCCGAACACGGTCCGCCAATCGTCCAGCAGACGCTCTTCTTCCAGTATCGGCAATAACGAACGGCCCTTACGCACGGCCCGATCCGGCTCCGCGCCCGCCCAATCGAGAAAGGTCGGCAGAATGTCGATGAACGATACGAGGTTCGGATTGGCAGTGCCGGCCCGGGTGCCCGGAACGCGCATGATCAGCGGCAAATGGACGCCGGCATCGTAGAGCGTCGTCTTTGAGTTGAGGAACGGCGCGCCGTTGTCGCTCAGAAAGATGATCAGCGTATCGTCGGCATGTCCGGACCGCCGCAGGGCGTCGAGCACCAGGCCGACACCGCGATCGAGCCGATGAACGGACTGGTAGTATTGCGCCAGTTCGCGGCGCACCTCCGGCAGATCCGGCAGGAACGCGGGCACCGCAACCGCATCGTCGCCAAAAGGCCGTTCGCACGGGTCCGCAGCGAAATCGTCGTTGCCAAAGCCACCCCGGGTGGAATCACGATGCGGATCGATGAAACCGATGGTCAGAAAAAAAGGTTGCTGTCGTGCGGTGGCCGCTTGCAGGAATGATCGCGCCTCGGCTGCGACCCAGTCGATGTCACGCGTGCCGCTTTCGCGCCGGATTTCCCAGGGATAGACGGCCGGCGGACCGACATGCACCTTGCCGACGATTCCCGTCAGGTAGCCCAGCCGGCCGAGCAGGGCCGGCGCCGTCTGCACATGGCCGAAGGTCATGAAGTGATGGTGGTCGTGATGCAGGCCATACTGGCCGTTCTGATGGGCATGCAGGCCGGTGTAGATCACGGAGCGGCTGGCTGAGCACGAGGCGGTGCTGGCGAAGGCCATGTCGAACCGCGTCCCATCGCCCGCGAGCCGGTCGATATGCGGTGTTTCGATGCGTGTTTGGCCGTAGCAGCCTGCCATCAGGCCCAGATCGTCCGCGATCATCAGAAGGATGTTGTTGGGCATGGCTGCGCCTCGCTGTCACGCCTGGGCGGACGCCGCCTGGATGCGCGGTTCGCGCGGCCTGCCGTCCCGGTCAAAGAAATGCATGGCGCCGGCGTCGGGTGTCAGAAAAACCCGCTCGCCCTCGCGGATGCGATCCTGGCCGGCAATGCGCACATTGATCGACCCAGCCTGCTGCGTATCGACATGGGCGAACGTATCGCTTCCGAGCGCTTCGACCAGCGTGACGACACCGGCCCATGCGCCATCTCCGCGTGACAACGCAATGTGCTCCGGCCGGATGCCGCAGACAGCAGTGCCGGCCTGTTCGGCAACGGCTCCGGTGATGAAGTTCATGCGCGGGCTGCCGATGAAACCGGCGACGAATTGCGAGGCCGGACTGCCGTATAGCTCCATCGGCGAACCGACCTGCTCGACACGACCGGCATTGAGCACCACAATGCGGTCGGCAAGCGTCATCGCCTCGACCTGATCGTGGGTGACATAGATCATCGTCGTGTCCGGCAGCCGCCTATGCAGGGCGGCGATTTCGAGGCGCGTATCGACTCTGAGCGCCGCATCGAGATTGGACAGCGGCTCGTCGAACAGGAAAACCCGCGGTTGCCTGGAGATCGCCCGGCCGATCGCCACACGCTGGCGCTGGCCGCCGGAGAGCTGGCGCGGCTTGCGCTCGAGATAAGGCGTGATCTGAAGCATCTCGGCGGCCCGGTGCACGCGGTCGCGAATCTCGTCGGCCGACAAGCGCGCCTGCTCCAGCCCGAAGGCCATGTTCTCGTAGACGCTCATATGCGGGTAGAGCGCATAGCTCTGGAAGACCATCGATATGCCACGCTTGGCGGGCAGCACGTCGTTCATGAACTGGCCGTCGATCAGAAGATCGCCGGAGGTGATGTCCTCGAGCCCGGCGATCAGCCGCAACAGCGTCGACTTCCCGCAGCCCGAGGGACCGACAAAGACGACGAATTCGCCTTGTTCGAGGCTGAGATCGACGTTTCTGAGAACTTCGACGGTGCCGAAGGACTTGAAAACGGCGCGGAGCTCTACCGATGCCATGGCTAGCCTTTCACCGCGCCGGCGGTCAGGCCGGACACGATTTTGCGTTGGAACACCAGGACGAGCGCGACGAGCGGCAAGGTGACGATCACCGAAGCCGCCATGATATTGCCCCAGGGTACTTCGAACTCGCTGCGACCCGAAATCAGCGCGATGGCGACCGGAACCGTGCGCTGACTGTCGGTCGACAGAAAGGTCAGCGCGAACAGGAATTCGTTCCAGGCGTGAATGAAAGCCAGCAGGCCGGTGGTGACCATCGCCGGCCACATCAACGGCAGGAACACCCGGCGGATGATGGTCAGCGACGATGCGCCGTCCATGATCGCCGCCTCCTCGATCTCGACCGGCAGCGCGCGCATGAATGTGGTCAGAACCCAGACCGTGAAGGGCAGGGTGAAGATCATATAGGAAAAGACCAGCGCCCATAGCGAATTGAACAGGCCGAACGCGCGGATCAGTTCGAAAAGGCCGGACAGGACCGCAATCTGCGGGAACATCGAGACCGAGAGGATTGTCAGCAGGAGCAGCCCGCGGCCGCGAAAGCGGATGCGCGACAACGCGTAGGAGGCCGTCACGGCGAGCGTCAGCGACAGGAGCACAACGACGGTGGCGACGAAGACCGAATTGAGGATCTGCCGGCCGAAGACGCCGTCCGACAGCATCGAGCGGTAATTCGACAGGTCGAGCGCCGCCGGCAGGTAATTAACCTGGAACAGCGCCTGGCCGTCCTCCAGCGATGTCAGGATCGCATAGTAGAACGGGAACACGGCCTGAAGGACGATCACGCAGACCAGCGCGTAAAACCCCGTGCGTTTGATCCAAACGGGCATGTCAGTCCTTCCCTTCCAGATCCATGCGAGTGAGATAGATGAAGCTGATGGTGATCATCGCGATCACCAGGAAAAGCAATGTCGAGGCCGCCGAGCCATAGGCGAACCGGTCATAATCGAACAGGTTTTCGCGGGCGAAGACCGACATGCTGCGGGTCGCGTCGGTATTCGGGGTGAGCACGTAGATGATGTCGAAAACACGCAGCGCGTCGAGCGCGCGGAACACGACCGCTACCAGGATTGCCGGCATGATCAGCGGCAGGGTCACCTTGCGGAACAGCCGGAAAGGCGGCACGCCGTCAAGCCGGGCGGCTTCGTAGATGTCGTCGGGAACCATCTGAAGTCCGGCCAGGATCAGCAGCGCCATGAAAGGCGTCGTCTTCCAGATGTCGACGATGAGCACCGCGATCATCGCGGTCTCCGGCGAGGCCGTCCAGGCAATCGGCTCGGAAATGAGATGCAGGCGCTCGAGCATGTCGTTGAGGATGCCGAACTGGTCGTGCATCATCCAGGCCCACATCCTCGCCGAAACGATGGTTGGTATCGCCCAGGGGATCAGCACGGCGGCGCGGACGATGGCGCGGCCGCGAAAGCGCTGGTTGAGCACCAGCGCGATGACCAAGCCGAACAGCGTTTCGAAGGCCACCGAAACGACGGCAAAGACGACGGTGTTGAGCACCGAGCGCCACCAGCGCGCATCCGCCAGGAGGCCGAAATACTCGCCGGTTCCGTTGCCGTAATCGACATATTCGAGATAGTTGCGAAAGCCGACCCACCGCGCCTCGCCGATCAGGTCCAGCGAGGCGTCGGTAAAGCCGAAATAGATGGTCCGGTAGAGCGGATAGAGCGCGACGCATGCCAGCACGAGCAGCATGGGTGCGACGAATATCCAGGCCGACCGTATTCTTTGCCGTGACAGCCTGGATGTGACATGCGGTGTGCTCAAGGGGCCGATCCGTTGTGACGCGCGGGCAGCAAGGCCCGCGCGCGCCGGAACGCCCATCCTACCAGGCCGCGCCCTTGAGCCGTTTCAGTTTGGCTTCCAGTATAGCGAGATTCTCCTCGGCGGTGCCGTTGCCGGACATGGTGTTGTGGACTGCGGTCCAGAATTCCGACGAGACCTCGTTATATTGCCGCTTGGTGGCCGCCGATGGACGCGGCAGGGCGTTGTCGACCACCGGTTTCCAAAGCGGGATGAACTCCTGCTCGCGCGCGACGTCAGGGTCGGTATAGACCGCATTCAGGGTTGGCGGGCGCGAGGTGACGATGGCGCGTTCCTTCTGGTTCTCGTAATTGTTGAGAAACCTTACAAGTTCGATCGCTTCCGGCTGGTTGTTCGAGTATTTCGATACGCCGAGATGCCAGCCTCCCAACGTCGCAGCCGAGGTGCCGTCGGCGCCGCCGGTCGGCAGGGTTGTGACGCCGAACACGCCCTTGACGGCGCTGTCGTCACCGGCTGCCAGCGCGTAGGCGTAGTTCCAATTGCGCATGAACACCGCATTGCCCGACTGGAACACGCCACGGGCATCCTCTTCCTTGTAATTGAGCACGCCCCCGGGCGCGATGTCGCCGACCCAGGACGCGGCGAGCGTCAGCGCTTCGGCCGCTTTCGGATTGTTGATGGCGATCGAGCCGTCATTTTCAACGATCCGGCCGCCGCCATAGCTGGCGATCCATTCCTGCGCGTTGCAGGTCAGGCCTTCATAGGCGGCTCCCTGGAAGACGAAGCCCCACATGTCGTCATTGCCCGCGGCCCGTTCGGCCTCCATGATCTTTTTGGCGGTTGCCGTCATTTCCGCCCAGGTGGTCGGCACCGGCTCGCCATATTTTTCCAGCAGATCGGTGCGATAATAGAGCGCCGGCGCACCGAGGAACATCGGCAAGCCGACCAGTTTGCCGTCCACGGTCTGGCTTTCCAGCGCAGCCGGCACATAGTCGTCCCGTATATCTTCGATATGCGGCCCGAGATCGATGAAATGGGCGGCGATCTGCGGTGCCCAGATCACGTCAAGACGATAGACGTCGATATCGTCGGATTGGGCGGCGAGCCACAATCTGTACTGACCGAATTGATCGGTGGTCGATTCCGGCATCGAAACGATGGTGACCGTGTGGCCGGTCTCCGCCTCGAAGCGGTCGAGCTGTTTGCGCAGGATTTCCTGATCGCGGCCGACCGAACCATGGACAATGGTCAGGTCCGCGGCCCAGGCAACGCCGCTCAGTAAGGTGGCGGCCAGGGCCGCGCCAAGAATTGGCAGTCTCAACATGAGGTTTCCTCCCTGTTTTGAGGTGTGATCCGGCATCGCTGCCGGGGTTGGCGAAGCCCGGTTGTCATTGTTGCGCTCCGCAAAAGATGGGCGACGACCAGGCCGTCTGGCCGTCGCGCTGGGTGAGACGTACATAGACCGTGTCTCCGGCTTCGAAGGCGCCGAGCGCCACGCTGCCGCGCCATTGCCACTGATGTTCCCGCGGCAACTGGTGGAAGCGGTAGGCCGGTGTGTCGATGGTGCCGAGATTGCCGCTCAACGCGCCCTTGCGCAGTCGCGACAACGGGACGCGCACGGCCTTCCCGCTTAGGTTTCCCCAAAGCACGGCATCGTCCTGTGCGCACAGGCGCAGGGCAAAGCCCTGCGTCGCGGCGGTGACATTGTTTGGATTGGCATTGGCGGTGAACGCGAAAGCGATGCCGTTGCCGTCCTGCTGCAGCCGTGGCAGCGGATGGGCGTTGTCTCCGCCCTCCAGCGGCGAGACGACTTCCGGGCCGCGGAAACGTGGTTCGGCGGCGGCTATCGACCCGCCTTCCAGCGCAAGCGTGCCGGTCCAGTGATGCGACCGCTCCCTGGCGCCCCAGCCGCATTCGACGAAGAGGATCGTTTCCGGGGGGCGGCCATTTGGTTTTGCGATCGGTGCAGGCGCGATGTCCGGCGACACCCGGGCAACCAGCCCGTCGTTCTTCACGATGTCGATATGATCGATGAAGCCGCCGGCAACCGCCTCGATATCGAGCCGCACGTCGCCGGCCGGTTCGATCGTCCCGCCCTGTATGGTGTCGCCGATCGCCGTCAGCAAATGGGTGTTGTCGCCGGTCAGGGCATTGGTGTGGCGCCCGCGCAGGGCCTTCCAGATGGCCGCGCGGTCGCGTTCGGTCGCGTAGACCGCCATGCGGCCATGGCCGTAGGAGCCGGGAAAGCCGCTATGGTGGTCTGTGTTGGCGACGACGCCGAAGCGGGCGCCGCCTGCCAGGCCGGCGGCCACGGTCGACGCGCCGTCGACGGGACCCATTGAGTGAAGATACGGACGGTTTGTCTCGGAGCGCTCGGCACAGCCATGCATGGAAAACATCTCGACGACGGGCGACAGGTCGGCGTCGAAACTGCGCCAGTTAATGCCGCGCGCGCCGCGGCGATAGCCGATGTGGTGCGGGAACGCGATCGCGCGGTCGCTCTTCGCCGCCCGCAAACCCGCCTTCAACGCGGTCGGGTCGTCGGCAAGCACCAGGTCGGCATCGTCGAGATCGGCATAGAGAATGGTGTAGTCGCCATGCGCGTTGGAATGAATCTCGTAACCTGGAAAAACGGCGAAGCGCCCGGCGTCCTCATAGTGGCGCAGCGTTGCGAAATGGTCGTGCCAGCCGGCTCTGAGCTTGGCGAAGCCCTCTTGGTGAAAGTCCACGATATGGGCGACCGATGGGTCGTCAACCGGCATGTCGGGCCAATGGGCATGGCCGGTGATTGAGACGAAATCCAGTTGCAGCCGTGCGCGCTCAAGCGCGTTTTGCAGCGAGCCGTGTCCATAGGACAGATCGCAATGGTTGTGGATGTCGCCGAACAGCGGCTGCACGCCCAGGCGGGCGGCAAGCGGCGTCAGGTCCGGAGGCAGGAGCGCCGGCATCACGCGTCTCCCACGCTGAGCGGGTTGACAGGTGCGCCGCCGCCGCCCAGGGACTCGAGCGCCGCGTGAACCATGCGCAGTGACAAAAGACCATCGCGTGGACCGACGGGCGGTGCCGCCCCGCCGCAGAAACGCCGCATGGTGCGCACGAGTTCGAGATCCGCGCCGAAGTGGCTCGATGCTCGATCCGGATCGGTGAACGTGATGGTCTCGGTGCGGTGACCGTGATCGGCGACCAGATCGATGTTGCCGGAATGGCGCTCCATCCGTAGCCGGCCCGACGCCCCGACGATTTCAAGCGTTTCCTGATCCGACGCCCAGGGACCGAAAATCGAAAAGAAGATGCAGGCGGTGATGCCGTTCTCATAGGCGACGGTGATGATGGCGTGGTCATCGATATCGGCACCCGGCAGATAGACGCAGTTGTCGTTGCGGTCCTCGACACGGGTGGCAAGCGTCCAGCTTTCGTTGGCCGGGTGGCCCACGCCCTCGAACCGATCGATCAGCGTATGGTGCCGCCGGTACGGGCAGTTTCGCGTGCATTCCGCGCAGCGCGGCGGTGCTTCGGGGTCGGGCCGGAAGATGCCGCTTCGCCCTCCGATCGCCGAAACGGACAGCGGTACGCAGCCGGCGATCCAGTTCAGGACGTCGAAATGATGGGAGCATTTGTCGTTAATGGCGCCGCCGGATTTCTTCTGGTCGCGATGCCACAATTGCAGGTAACGGGTATAGGGGATGACCGACCGCAGAAGGATCATCTGCGGCTGTCCGACCGCGCCTCCGTGCGCCATGGCGACCGCTTCCACCCAGGATTTTTCATAACGCCGCGTGAAGCCCATCATCACCGGATGCGGGCCTGCGGTCTCGGCCTCGACAATGACGTCCGCGTCGGCAAGGGTGACGGCGATGGGTTTGTCGAGATAGATGCGCTTTTCGGCGCGCGCGGCGATTTCCACCGGTTCGCGATGGGCATCCGTGTGGGTCGTGACGATCACCAGTTCGACCGAATGATGATCGATGACCGCCTGCATGTCGTCATAGGCCTGGACCGCCGGTTCGATGCCAAGACGCGCATAGATGCCGTTGAGATGGTGCGCCGCGAGCCTGGCGCGGTCGGACAGGCGATCATGGACGCCGATGATGCGGAAACCCGTCTCGGCCGCGAGTTCCGCCATCCGGGCGCCGATGTAATAGACCCCGCGCTCGCCCGCGCCGATGATGGCGACGCCGATGGTTTCGGCCCGCGGCCGCTCCTGAAACATCCTCGCCCCGAATGATATCGTGAGCGGTCAGGCTATTTGAGTATAATAACGGATACAATCCGCTTCATACCCAATCGTCGCCGATCGGGATGACGCTGCCATGCCGGATGTGGTCGATCTCCAGATAATGCACCTGCGGCGAGGTTCGATCGAGCGCGATGCGCCGGCTGATCACCTGTTCGAAAACGTCGAGCTTCTGCGCGTGGCTGTTGCCGATGACGTCGAAGCGGTTGATGTGCTCCGACGGGAAATCGGTGCTTCCCAACAGCATGACGCTGAGCGTGTTTCCGACATCGGCATCGAGATCGGTGAGTGCCCGCTCCAGGACGAAGTCTTCGACGATGCCCCAGGCAATCAGCGCGGTGAAGGGCAGTCGGCCGTCTGCCCGCCGAAGTGGCGCAAGCGCTCCCTTGACGTCGTCGATGTGCATGGCTCCCGGCAATTTGTCGATCTCGATCAGATAGCCTTCCGCGGGATCCGGCAGCCATCGGCACAGCAGGCGGAACTCGCGGCGCGCCATGGAAATCTGCCGGGCTTGATGCGCGGATGTCAGGAAACCGATGCGCTGATGGCCCTGTTCCTGGAGCGTGCGGAAGGCAACCGAAAGGGCCTCGCGCCAGTTGGTGCCGATCGCGTCCGCGTCGATGCCGACGGCGGAGACGCCGTCGACGATGATGTGGCGGGCGCACTGGCGCAGCGCCGCCAGGAAGTCGATGGAGATGACCTCGAAATGGATCTGGATCAGGCACGCCTTGAAGCGCCCCATGCGCCGCAGCACGTCCAGCGCCTGCGCTTCGCTTGAGTAGCCGATCTGAAGGATCTTCGATCCGCGCGATTTCAGCCGCGCCTCCATTTCTTGCAGCACGCTGCGCGCGAGACGGCTTTCCGATATGCGGTAAAGCACCAGCAGGTCACCCTCCCAGGCAGCGGCCGGGGCCTCGCGATCGGGATCGCAGATGATGAGTCCGCTGCCCGGCTGCGCGCGCAGCCTGCCACCGTCGATAGCCGGTTTCAGCGCCTGTTGCACGGTGCGCTGGGCTGTTGCGAACTGGCGCATGATGGCCTTGACGTTCGGCAACCGGTCGCCCGGCGTGGCGCCCTCCAATGTTTGGTCGAGCCAGCTTCGGATGGCCGTGATCTTGGTTTCAGTGCTTTTGCGCATTTGGGTATGATCGACCGCAAGTGGTTATAGCCAGGCTGTTTTAAACGCTTTGGGTCGCTTCGTCACCCGACCGTGTTGGTCAGTGGTGTACGGAAGGGTGACCAGCCGACATCATTGTTCGGCCTTGATGGCTGATGCACGGTGGATGCTGTGCTATCGTCTTCGGGAAAGATCGCAACTGCCAGCTTTGCGCAACCATCCTCAACGGATGTCGGGTGGGTTGGCGTCCAACGGGTTCGCCGCCCAACGCCAGGGGTCGGCGACACGGTTCAACCACGGAGAAGCGGAGCGATGACCGATTTTCGGACGGAAACGGACAGCCTCGGCCCGGTCGAGGTGCCGGCGACGAAACTTTGGGGTGCGCAGACCCAGCGCTCGCTGGAGCATTTCAGCATCGGCCATGATCTCATGCCGCGCGAGATGATCGGCGCCTACGCGGTGCTGAAAAAGGCGGCGGCGATGGTCAACAGCGCGGCCGGCCGGCTGGACCAGCAAAAGGGCGAGATGATCGTTCGGGTCTGTGACGAGATCCTGGCCGGCGAGCATGACGACATGTTTCCGCTGCACGTGTGGATGACCGGCAGCGGCACCCAGTTCAACATGAATGTCAACGAGGTGATTTCCAACCGCTGCTGCCAGTTGGCCGGCACGCCGCTTGGCAGCAAGACGCCGGTGCACCCCAATGACGACGTCAACATGTCGCAATCCTCGAACGACACCTTTCCCTCGGCGATGCACATCGCCGCCGCCGTCGGCGTGCGGGAGCGCCTGCTGCCGGAACTTGGCGCGTTGCAGGCGTCGGTCGCCGCCAAGGCCGACGCCTGGATGGACATCGTCAAGATCGGCCGCACGCATATGCAGGACGCGACGCCTCTGACGCTGGGTCAGGAATGGTCGGGCTATGCGGTGATGCTCGGCGACAACGCCAAGCGCCTCGAAGATGCGCTGGAGGATATCTATCAGCTTGCGCTTGGCGGCACCGCGGTTGGGACGGGCATCAACGCCGCGCCGGGTTTCGCCGAGGCGGCCGCCGCCGAAATCGCCACGCTGACCGGACTGCCTTTCGTCACTGCTCCCAACAAATTCGCCGTGCAGGGCGCGCATGACGGCTTGGTGCATTTGTCTGCAACGCTGCGCACGCTGGCGATTTCGCTGTACAAGATCGCCAATGACGTCCGGTTGCTGTCCTGCGGCCCGCGCGCCGGGTTTGCCGAGCTGCATCTTCCCGAAAACGAACCCGGATCGTCGATCATGCCGGGCAAGGTCAATCCCACCCAGGCCGAGGCGTTGACGATGGTGGCGGCACAGGTGATGGCCAACGATGTGGCCGTCGGCATCGGCGGGGGTGGCGGCCATCTCGAGATGAATGTCTACAAGCCGTTGATCATCTTCAATATTGCGAATTCGATCACGCTGATGACGGACGGATCGGCGAGTTTCCGCAAATATCTCGTGGACGGCACTGAGCCGAATCTGAAGGCGATCAACGATTATGTCGACCGGTCCCTCATGCTTGTGACGGCGCTGGCGCCGGCGATCGGCTATGACAAGGCATCGGAGATCGCCCATCACGCGATGGAAGAGGATTTGTCGTTGAGGGAGGCGGCGCTGGATCTCGGCCACGTGACGGAGGAGGATTTCGACCGTATCGTCGATCCGGTTAAGATGGTCCATCCTTATGTTGTCGAGGACTGAAATCTCCCGACCTCTCGCCGCTTTCGATGTTGTCCCGGGTAAGTGGTTTCGGCCACAACCGGGAAGCACGCGACAGCTTTTCGGATCTCGAAGGTAAAGTGCGATGACATTGACCGAACCAGTCGAAACACTTGAAACCGGTAAGGTGGGAATCGACCTTCTGGACGATCCGCTGCTGAACAAGGGCACTGCCTTTTCGCAGGACGAGCGGTTGGCGTTGGGGCTGGTCGGCCTGTTACCGCCGGATGTCGAAACCCTCGATATGCAGGTCGAGCGTGCTTACGAGGCCTATCAGGTCTTCAATGAAGATCTGCAGCGTTACGTCTTCCTGCGCAATCTTCAGGACAGCAACGAGGTCCTGTTCTACCGCCTGGTCCAGGATCATCTGCCGGAAATGATGCCGATCATCTACACACCGGTGGTCGGCGCCGCCTGTCAGCAGTTCAGCGAAATCTACCGCCATCCGCGCGGCCTCTACATTGCCTACCCGCAACGCCATCACATCGACGCGATGCTCGACAACGCCCCGGTGTCGCCGGTCGAAGCGATCGTCGTCACCGATGGCGAGCGCATTCTCGGCCTTGGCGACCAGGGCGCTGGGGGCATGGGCATCCCGATCGGTAAATTGTCGCTCTATACGGCTTGCGGCGGCGTGAGCCCGCGCACCACCCTGCCGGTGATGCTCGACGTCGGCACCAACAACGAGGAGAGGCTGACGGATCCACTCTATATCGGCTGGCGCCATGCCCGCATTACCGGGCAGGACTATTTCGATTTCGTCGACATGTTCGTGCAGGCGGTGAAGCGCAAATTCCCGCATGTGTTGCTGCAGTTCGAGGATTTTGCCCAGACTCACGCCGCGCCGCTGCTGGAGCGCTACCGCGATCAGCTCTGCACCTTCAATGACGATATCCAGGGCACTGCGGCGGTTGCCTACGGCACATTGCTTGCTGCAATCAAGGCCGCCGGCGGCAGCCTGTCGGATCAAAGGATCGTCCTGTTCGGCGCCGGTTCGGCCGGCTGCGGGATCGCCGAGCAGCTGGTCCGTGCCATGGTCGCGGATGGTGTTCCCGAAGGCGAGGCGCGCTCCCGCTTTCATATGATCGATCGGCCGGGCCTTCTGCATGACGGCCTCGACGGACTGCTGCCCTTTCAGACCAAGCTCCTGCAGCCGCACACAAAAGTAGCCGGCTGGGCAAGCGATCCGAGTGGCCGGATTTCGCTCATGGATGTGATCGAGCATGTGCGTCCCACCGTTCTGGTGGGCGTATCCGGGCAGCCCGGCCAGTTTACCCGGGAGGCCGTCCAGGCCATGGCCAAAGATGTAGAACGGCCGATTATTTTTCCGCTCTCGAACCCTACTTCGCGCGTCGAGGCGAAGCCGGCCGATCTGATCGAGTGGACGGAAGGCCGGGCGCTGGTGGCCACCGGAAGCCCGTTTGAGCCGGCGCGTCACAAAGGCCGCGATTATCCGATCGGCCAGTGCAACAACTCCTATATCTTTCCGGCCATGGGCCTCGGCATTCTCGGCGTCGGCGCGCGCCGTGTGTCGGACGGGATGTTCCTGGCGGCGGGCAGGGCGCTCAGCCGGCAGTCGCCGGCGCTGACGGATCCGGACGGCGCGCTGCTCCCGCCGCTATCCAACGTGCACAAAGGCGCCCTGGACATCGCGCTCGCCGTCGCGCGGCAGGCCCAGGAGGAGGGACTGGCCGAGCCGTGCTCGGAGGCGACGCTGAAAGAGAGGCTCGCGGCCAGATATTGGCGACCGGCCTATCCGAAACTGGTGAGAAAACCGGACTGACAGGTGCTGACTATGCGTCCGTGAGCTTTTTAGCACTGTTTGGACCCCTTGCATCCAACGTGCAGCCTGGTCTTCACCTCGCTTATGTTGTCCCGGCGCTAATTCTCCTGCGCGACTGATTGCCTGAAGAGCAGGAGGCTTGTTGCCAAGAGCGCGATGCCCAGCAGAGTCATCCACAAGAACTCGGGCCAAACTGTTTCGATCCCGGCGCCTTTGAAGACGATTGCTTGGCTTGCCGACATATAGTGGCGAGACGGGAGGATAAGCGTTCCGACCTGCAACCAAGCGGGCTGACCCTCGACCGGTGTCTCACCTCCTGACAGCATCAGCATTGGTAAGACTGTCAGCATCACCAAAAGTGCGAACTGTGCCATCGATCGCGCGAGCGTTGCCAGGAAGACCCCCAGAGCCGTCGCGGTAAACAGAAAGAGCGCCGTGCCAAGTAGAAACAGCGCCTTCGACCCGGCAATGGTTATTCCCAGGGAGCCTTGCAGGACAAAAGTCAGCGACAGACCCGCTGCGACCAGGACAACCGCGGCGTTCGCCCAGATCTTGGCCGCCGCGATGTCGAAGGGTGCGAGCGGCATGGCGAGCAGGTGCTCGATCGTTCCATGCTCACGCTCCCGGATCATAGCTGCGCCTGTGAGAATTGTGGTCAGCCACATGATCTGTCCGATTATCGCGACGATGCCGGCGAAACGCACGGTGTCCCGGTTCGGGTTGAAGGCGCTGCGCAGGATGAGATCGACGGGGGGCGGACTCACCAGGTCCGCTCCGATCGCAAACCGGCGGATCTCGGTGCTTAGAATGTTGGTGATGTAGCTTGCACCGATCCCGGCCTGTTCCATCGCGGTCGCGTCGATCAGAACCTGGATCTCCGGTGCACGGTCGGCGCGAACATCCTTCTCAAATCCCGGTGGCACGGCGATGACGAAAAGGAACCGCCCCGCATCCATCTGCGCGGCACCGGATCCCGGCTCGATTTGAACGACAGGCTGGAACTCCGGCGGAAAGAACGCTGCTGCAAGGGCTCGCGAAAGCGGCGAGTTGTCCTCGTCTGCAAACGCAATTGATGCGTTGTTGACCGAGCTCGCAACCCCGGTCGCCTCCATCACCGGCGCCAACGTGAATGACCAGACCAGCAGCGCCATCATCACCCAGTCGCGGCGTAGGCTCATCATCTCTTTCAGGCCAAGCCAGAAAATGCACTGCAGTCGTTGCATTCACTTCTCCTGCGCCCGGAGCAAGAGCGCCGCGATCACGGTAAACACCGGCCCGAAGCAGGCGAGCGCCAGGATATCGGGGCCGAGCGCTTCCCAGCTCAAGCCCTTGGTGAAGGCGCCGACATTCAGGTGCAGAAAGTAAGATGACGGCCAGAGGGAACCAATGGTTTGGGCGCCACCTTCAAGCGTTGAAACCGGCTGCAACAGGCCGGAAAACTGGATAGTCGGTACGACTGAGGCGATGGCCGTGGCGAATGTTGCTGCCACTTGGCTCGACGTCATCGTCGCGATGAACAGTCCATAGGATGTGGTTGCCCAGACGTAAAGCAATGCGCCAATCGCAAGGGGCACGGGATTGCCCTTCAGCGGCACGCCGAAAATCACAATGGTCATCGCCGCCAGTAGCAGGAAGTTCGCGAATCCGATTGCGATATAAGGGATCTGCTTTCCAATCAGGAACTCAAAGCGCGTCGTCGGGGTCACGTAGAAATTGGTGACCGAGCCCAGCTCCTTTTCCCGCGCAACGCTGACCGCCGTCAGAACGGCCGGCAGCATGATGAGCAGGATAGCGGGCATAGCGGGGGCCATCGCCGCGATGCTCTCAAAACTCTGATTGTACCGAAAACGCGGTTCGATCCGCGCGATCTCGGCTTGGCGGGCGCCGTTGTCGCGGGCCAGAGCGTCCAGAAAGGTTTGGTGCAGCCCGGTGACGTAACCCTCTACGGTCTCACCCTTGAAGGGGATTGCGCCGTCCACGATTGCCAACACTTCGGTCGGCTCGCCGGTGCGTAACTTGCGCCCGAAATCGGGTGGCAGTTCGACGACCAGCGAGACGTCGCCCGCGGTCAGCCGCTGGTGACCCTCCGCCGCGGTCTCCAAGGGCGGTGTGGGCCTGAAATACCGCGACCCCGCGATCTCGGAGATATAGGCCCGGCTCTCGGGGCCCTGCGAGAGATCGAGGACGGCGAAATCCAATTCCTCGATATCCAACGTGATCCCGAAGCAGAAAACCAGCATCAGGAGAGCCGATCCCAGAAAGGCGAAGGCGAGGCGCACACGGTCGCGCAGAACCTCGACGGACTCGCGCCGCGCATAGGCCATGGCACGCGCGATGCCGCCTCCGGACCCGGCGCTCGTGGAGCCAACCGAAACCGCCGGGGCCGCCACCGGCGCCGGGGGCTCTGCGGCTTCCAGAATTGCGATAAAGGCGCCTTCCAGGCTGTCTGCCCCCTCTGCGGCGATCAAATCGCCCGGCGTCCCTTCGGCTAGAACCCGGCCCGCATGCATGAATGAGACCCGGTCGCAGCGCTCTGCCTCGCCCATGAAATGGGTCGAAACGAAGATCGTGACGTTCTCTTCGCGCGACAGCTCGACCAGCAGCGCCCAGAACGAGTCGCGCGCATCGGGGTCCACGCCCGAAGTCGGCTCGTCCAGGATCAGCACACGCGGGCGATGGATCACAGCGACAGCCAGCGACAAACGTTGCTTGATCCCAAGTGGCAGCGCGGCGGCCAGCATGTCGCGATGCGCGGTCAGCCCGAAACGGTCCGTCAATTCCTCGATCCGCGCCGCCTGGTCCGCGATTGCGAAGATGCGGGCATGGAGCTGGAGGTTCTGTCGCACGGTCAACTCGCCGTAGAGCGAGAACGCTTGGCTCATGTAACCGATCTCGCGGCGCAGCGCCCGATTGCGTGCGTCGACGGGCTTGCCGAATAGCGACGCCTCTCCCGAGGTGATGGGCAAAAGGCCCGTCAGCATTTTCATTGTCGTCGATTTGCCGCAGCCGTTGGATCCGAGGAAACCGAAGATCTCGCCAAGGCTGATCGAGAAATCGACGCTATCGACCGCTGTGAAATCGCCGAAGCGCCGCGTCAGCCCGCGCGCGGTGATCACGGGATCCGCATCGATCCGTATTTCGGGCACAACATCCAGCACAAACTGCGGTTGCCCGTGCGCTTGAAGCCGCCGGTACGCGGTCTCGAGGTCTTCGGTCTCGCCTTTCAACGCGGTCGGGCTGCCCTGAAAGAGCGCACGTCCTGCATCCATCGCGACAATCCATTCGAAGCGCTCGGCCTCCTCCATATAGGCAGTCGAGACCAAAACCGAGAGCTTCGGATTGTCTTCGCGGATCGCGTCGATCAGCGCCCAGAACTGGCGGCGTGACAAAGGGTCAACACCGGTTGTGGGTTCGTCAAGGACCAGGAGCTTCGGGTCATGGATCAGAGCACAGCAGAGCCCCAGCTTCTGCTTCATGCCGCCCGAAAGCTTACCCATCAGCCGGTCACCGAAGGGCGCAAGGCCTGTTGCCGACAGCAGCGCTGCGATCCGGATGTCGCGCTCCTTCCGGCTCTGCCCGAAGAGACGCGAGAAGAACTCCAGGTTCTCGCGCACCGACAGTTCCGCATAGAGGTTGCGACCCAGCCCCTGCGGCATGAAGGCAATTGCCGGGCTCACGCGCCGTCGATGCGCGGGATCGTCGATCGGGCCGCCGAGGACGTCGATCGTTCCGACTTGCAGTTCTTTTGCACCCGTGATCAGGCCCAACAGTGTCGACTTGCCGACCCCATCCGGCCCGATGAACCCAACGAGTTGACCGGCAGGCAAGTCCAGCGACAGCGTGTCCAGCGCGGTGTACTTACGGTATCGATGCGTGACATCCACGATGCGGATCGCGGAGGAGTCGACTTCAGCGCTCATTCGAACAACTCGGGTGGAATGCGCCTTTCCAGTACTTCCGGCCATGCGCCATCGGGGGCGAGCCTGATCACGGCAACGCCGCGAAGCCCGGTCTTCACATGCTCGATCCGGCCCGCAACCAGATCCTCCGGGATACGGACGCGGACGCGGAAAACCAGCTGCTCGCGTTCGCTCATTGTCTCGACTTGCTTCGGCGTGAACTGGGCTTCGGGGGACACGAAGCTGACGGTTGCCGGGATGGCGAAGTCTGGAAGGGCATCGAGCACGATGCGCGCCTCTGCTCCGATGGGCAAGAGCCCCGCCTCGCCGGCCGGGAGGAACACATCCATGTAGATGTTCTCGAGGCTGAGGAGCGTCAGGATCGGCCCGCCTGCGGCGACGACTTCACCGGGCTCCGCCAGTCGGTAGAGCACACGTCCCTGCATCGGCGCGAAAAGGGTACTGTCCGCAATTTGCGCTGCGATCCGGCGAACCTCGGCCTTCGCAGCTTCGATCCGGCTATCGGCGGTTGCAACCCGGGCCTTGGCCGCCCCCAGCACCGCCTCGGCGACTAGGTAGGTGGTTTCGCGTTCCTCGAAGACGCTCTCGGAGATATTCTGGCCGGCCAGCAACGTTCTGCCGCGGTCGAGCTCGTGCGCTGCTCGGCGCAACTCGCTCTGACGCTGGACGACCACCGCCTCGGATTCAGCCTTCGCCTGGCGCGCCAGCGCGACCTCTACTTCGGCCCTGTCAAGCGCGGCGGAGAGTTCATCGGTGTCCATCTCGACCAGAACATCGCCCGAGGCAACCAAGCTGCCCTCGGCCGCCAGTACCCGCTCGACGCGTCCCGCGATGGTCGGTGCGATATCGACCTGCTCTGCCTCGATCCGGCCATTGCCCTGGACGAAGCCAGCGGGCAACCCTTCGCGGCTGTCCGAGACGAAGACGTAAGCTGCCGCTCCAGCGATCAGGAGCGCTGTTGCGGCGAGAATTCCGGTTGTCGTTTTTCTCATGACGCGGCGTCCAGTAACTGACTACATTTGTGGAGTTTATTCCAAACCGCCGGTGCCATGTTTTGCTCTTAATCAAATTGGCGCCTCCAATATGTAAATGTCCAGCGGCGTTTACCGTTTGGTGATGATGTTCAGGATCGTTCAACACATCTTCGACCGCGGTTATTGAAGCCGACGACGGACCGGACCGTATATGTTCGGCGCAATTCCTTGCCGCTCACCGGCCAGCAGAGTACCTCAGTTGAATCGTAACCTGTGTCATCCGACAGTTTCTCCGGTTTGAGATCGAACGATAACGGATGCGTTCAATCATGCGCCGCGCTGTTGGTGTCTCGGGATATCTATCGAATCCGCGGCCGGTCAGTTCCGGCGGCGGCCCTAGCAACGCCCTGTCAGTTTTTCGGATTGGCGGAAATCAGCGGCAAAACCGTTTGGAAATGGGCGGGAAGGCGTCGGTCAAGCCGAGCACAGTTTTCTTCCTCCCGTTGCCAATCGGTTGATGTGCCCAGGAGTGCTCGTCCGCATGACCTAGATCAATCCCGGCCACGGACAGCCTGTTAGGTTTTCGCTCATCGAAGACGTCCCGAGGGGGCAGCATCGCATGACAACGAAACTTCGCGACATGACGCCCGTGGTCGATGTCGCCGCGACGGGTGGCGCCGGCCCGGTGCGGCAGCGGCAGCCGCGTTACGTAACGCTGACGCCGCCATGCAGTCACGCCTGCCCGGCGGGCGAGGACATCCGCGGCTGGCTGTCGGCGGCCGAGGCCGGCCGCTACCGGGAGGCCTGGGAGATCCTGGTCGCCGACAACCCGATGCCCGCCGTGCACGGCCGGGTCTGCTATCACCCCTGCGAGAGCGACTGCAACCGCGGCCATGTCGACGCGCCGGTCAGCATTCACGCGGTCGAACGTTTTCTCGGTGACCGGGCGGCCGAGGAGGGCTGGGCGTTTACGAAACTGAGACCGAGCAGCGGCCGGAAGGTGCTAATCGTCGGCGCCGGGCCCTGCGGGCTGTCAGCCGCCTACCACTTGGCCCGTCTTGGCCACACGGTCGAGATCCATGAGGCCGGACCGGTCGCCGGCGGAATGATGCATTTCGGCATCCCGGCCTATCGCATGCCGCGTTCCGAACTGGCGCAGGAGGTGGCGCGGATCGAAGCCTTGGGTGTCCGCATCATCACCGACCACAAGGTGACCGACCTGATGGCGGAAAAGCGGCAAGGCGGTTTCGATGCGGTCTTCGTCGCGATCGGCGCCGGACTGGGCAAACGGGTCGACATACCGGCGCGCGACGCGGCGCGGGTGCTCGACGCGGTCAACGTGCTGCACGACACCAGCGCCGGCCAGCCGCCCCTGTTGGGCCGGCGCGTCGTCGTCTATGGCGGCGGCAACACGGCGATGGATGCCGCGCGCACGGCGCGGCGGCTCGGCGCCACCGAGACCGTTGTCGTCTACCGGCGTGATCGCGCCCACATGCCGGCGCATGAGTTCGAAGCCGACGAGGCATTGGCGGAGGGCGTCAAGATCAAGTGGCTGACGACGATCCATGAGATTTCCGGCTCCGACCTGACGGTGGAGCGCATGGAACTGGATGAGAATGGCCGGCCGCGGCCGACGGGCGAGTTCGAAACGCTGGCCGCGGATGCGGTGGTGCTGGCGCTGGGGCAGGCGAGCGACAGCGAATTTCTGCGCAAGGTGCCCGGCATCGGCTTCACGCCCGACGGTGCCGTGGAGGTCGGTCCGGACCTGATGACGGGAGCCGACGGCATTTTCGCGGGCGGCGATCTGGTGCCGGGCGAGCAATCGGTGACAATCTCGGTCGGCCATGGCAAGCGGGCGGCGCGCAATATCGATGCCTGGCTCGATGGCAGGACCTGTTCCGAGGAGGCGGCTCCTGACATCGTCTCCTTCGACATGTTGCATCTTCCTGTCTATTCCGATGCAGATCCGCATGAGCAGCAGCAGCTTGCGGCCAACAAGCGGCTCTCCGGTTTCGACGAGGTCGTGGCCGGGCTCACCCCGCAGCAGGCGCGCTATGAGGCGCAGCGCTGCTATTCCTGCGGTGAGTGCTTCGAATGCGACCAGTGCTTTGCCGCCTGTCCCGAACAGGCGATAACCAAGCGCGGGCTGAACCGCGGCTATGCCGTCAACCTCGATAAATGCACCGGCTGCGCGGTCTGTTTCGAACAGTGCCCGTGCCACGCGATCGAAATGATCCCGGAGACGATGTCCCATGGCTGACCGTCCTGCAATCCAGGCCACGATGGATGGCAACACGGCGGTGGCGCATGTCGCCTACCGGGTCAACGAGGTGTGTGCCATCTACCCGATCACGCCGTCCTCGCCGATGGCGGAACTCGCCGACGAATGGACATCGGCCGGCATCCGCAACATCTGGGGCAACATCCCCATCATCCAGGAAATGCAAAGCGAAGGCGGTGCTGCCGGCGCCGTGCACGGCGCCCTGCAGGCCGGTGCGATGACCACCACCTTCACCGCGTCGCAGGGCCTGATGCTGATGCTGCCGAACATGTTCAAGATTGCCGGCGAACTGACGCCGACGGTCTTCCACGTGGCGGCGCGGTCGCTGGCGACCCAGGCGCTATCGATCTTCGGCGACCATTCCGACGTCATGGCCGTGCGGCCGACCGGTTTTGCGATGCTCGCGTCCAACTCGGTCCAGGAAGCCCACGATATGGCGCTGATCGCCCAGGCCGCGACGTTGAAGGCGCGCGTACCCTTCGTGCATTTTTTCGACGGCTTCCGCACCTCGCACGAGGTCAACACGCTGTTGCTTGTCGATGATGACGACATCCGGGCGATGATCGACGACGATCTGGTCCGGGCGCATCGGGCGCGGGCGCTCAACCCGGAAAATCCCTTCGTGCGCGGCACGGCGCAAAACCCCGACGTCTTCTTCCAGGGACGCGAGGCCGCCAATCCGTATTATGCTGACGTGCCAGGGATCGTCGCGTCCGCGATGGAGCGGTTTGCGGAACTGACTGGACGGGCTTATCGGCCCTTCGACTATTTCGGCGCGCCCGACGCCGAGCGGGTGATCGTCGCCATGGGCTCCGGCGCCGAGGTGGTGCGCGAGACGGTGGCGGATCTGCGCGCGCGCGGCGAGAAAGTCGGTCTGGTCATAGTACGGCTCTACCGGCCGTTCTCGGTTGAGCATCTTTTGGCGGTGTTGCCGGAGACCTGCACGTCGATTGCCGCGCTCGACCGCACGAAAGAGCCCGGAGCGACGGGTGAACCGCTTTATCTCGATTTGGTGGCGGCGCTGTCCGATGCCGTGGCACGCGGCACGCGGTCGGAGATGCCCAAGATCATCGGTGGCCGCTATGGGTTGTCGTCGAAGGATTTCGACCCAGCGCAGGCAAAGGCGGTCTTCGATGCATTGACACGGCCCGCGCCGAAAAACGGATTCACGGTCGGCATCCATGACGATGTCATGCAGACGAGCCTTGCCGTCGATAAGGAATACATGATCGAGCCGGATGACGTCGTGCGTGCCGTCTTCTACGGGCTCGGCTCGGACGGCACCGTCGGTGCCAACAAGAACAGCGTTAAGATCATCGCCGGTGAAGCGGGTCGTTTCGCTCAGGGCTATTTCGTCTACGATTCGCACAAATCCGGCGCGCAGACGGTCTCGCATCTGCGCTTCGGGCCGGAGCCGATCCGGGCGCCCTATCTGATCCGTTCGGCCAATTTCGTCGCTTGCCACCAGTTCCACTTCCTGTCGAAACTCGATGTGTTGCGGCTCGCCGCGCCGAACGCGACCTTCCTGTTGAACAGCCCCCACGGACCCCAAGAGGTTTGGGCGCATCTGCCGCGCGACACCCAGCAGCAGATCATCGACAAGAACCTCAATTTCTACGTTGTCGATGCCAGCGCGGCCGCCCGGGAAGCGCAGCTCGGCACCCGGACCAACACGATCCTGCAGACCTGTTTCTTTGCCCTGTCGGGCGTCCTGCCGCGCGACGAGGCGATCGACTGCATCAAGCAGAGCATCGCCAAGACCTATGGCCGCAAGGGCAAGCGGGTGGTCGAGCAGAATTTCGCGGCGGTCGACGGCGCGCTGGCGCGGCTGCATCAAGTCGACGTGCCGGCCGAGGCGACCAGCAGCCTGGAACGGCCGCCGCTGGTGCCGTCGACCGCGCCTGATTTCGTGCGCCGCGTGACCGCCAGGATGATGGAGGGTCTGGGCGACGAGATCGCGGTGGGCGATATGCCGGTCGACGGAACCTTTCCGTCGGGCACCGCCGCATGGGAGAAACGCAATATCGCAGAGGACGTTCCGGTCTGGCGCGAGGATCTGTGCATCCAATGCGGTCAATGCAGCTTCGTCTGCCCGCACAGCGTCATCCGCGCCAAATATTACGACGAGGGGCGGCTCGACGGCGCGCCGGAGGGCTTCAAGTCGACACCCGTCAACGCTCGCGGCTATCCCGGCGCGCGTTTTTCGCTGCAATTCTACCTCGAGGACTGCACCGGCTGCGCGCTCTGCGTCGAGGCCTGTCCGGCGCTGAGCGCGGTGGAGCCGGGCGTCAAAGCGATCAATATGGTCGAGAAGGCGGACCTGGGCGAAGCCGAGCGGGAAAACATCGCCTTCTTCGAGACACTGCCGGTCAACGACCGGTCGCGCATCGATTTCGGCAATGTCCGTGGCGTGCAGTTCCTCGAACCGCTGTTCGAGTTCTCCGGCGCCTGCGCGGGTTGCGGCGAGACGCCTTATGTCAAGCTCCTGTCGCAATTGTTCGGCGACCGACTGATGGTCGCCAACGCCACCGGCTGCTCCTCGATCTATGGCGGCAATCTGCCGGTCACACCCTGGTCGAAAAACGCCGAGGGCCGCGGACCGGCCTGGTCGAACTCGCTGTTTGAGGACAATGCCGAATTCGGCCTGGGTTTCCGGCTGGCGGCCGACAAACATCTGGACCTGGCGCGCGACCTGCTGCGCGGCTTCGCCGGCGAGGTGGGAGAGGATCTGGTTACGTCGATCCTGGACGCGCCCCAGATCCACGAATCGGAGATCCGCGAGCAGCGCGAAAGGGTGGCGCTGCTCAAGACCAAACTGCTGGCGCTGAAGGACAATCCGACGGCCGACCATCTGCTGTCGGTCGTCGATCAGTTGGTGCGGCGCAGCATCTGGATCGTCGGCGGCGATGGATGGGCTTACGATATCGGCTATGGCGGGCTCGACCATGTCCTGGCGAGTGGCCGCAATGTCAACGTGCTGGTCATGGACACGGAGGTCTACTCCAACACCGGTGGCCAGGCCTCCAAGGCGACACCGCTGGGCGCGATTGCAAAATTCGCCGCCGCCGGCAAGCGCACGGCGCGCAAGGACCTGGCGCTGCAGGCCATTGCCTATGGCAATGTCTATGTCGCCCAGGTGGCGATGGGAGCCAATCCGCAACAGACGCTGCAGGCCTTCCGGGAGGCCGAGGCCTATCACGGACCGTCGCTGATCCTTGCCTACAGCCACTGCATCGCCCACGGTTTCGACCTGCGCAAGGGGCTCGACCAGCAGGACAAGGCGGTGGCCAGTGGCTACTGGCCGCTGCTGCGCTATCATCCCGACCTGCGCGCGGTCGGCAAGACGCCGTTCCGGCTCGATTCGCCGCGACCGACCCTGCCATTCAAGGACTATGCCTATGGCGAACTGCGCTATAGCGCGCTTGCGGCAAGCCGGCCCGAGGAGGCCGCCGCACTTCTGGCCGAGGCACAGGAGGCCATTTACGACAAATATCAGACCTATGAGGAATTCGCGCAGATGCACGCCGGACCCGACCCGTCGCAGGCGATGGGCGCGGCAGGCGGACTGTAGGAGGCCGTCATGGATATGACCACACACTATCTCGGCCTCACCCTGAAGAGCCCGATTGTCGCCAGTGCCAGCCCGCTCAACGCCTCGATCGACAATCTCAAGCAGTTGCAGCGCTTCGGCGCCGGCGCGGTCGTGCTGCCCTCGGTCTTCGAGGAGCAGATCAACCGCGAGCAGGAACTGCTGGCGGCGCTGATCGACCATGGCGCCGAGAGCTTCGGCGAGGCGCTGAGCTATTTCCCGCCGCAGATCTCCTACGCCTACGACACGTCGCATCAGCTGCTTTTGATCGAGCAGGCGGCGTCGGATCTCGACATTCCGGTGATCGGCAGTCTCAACGGCGTGACCGATAGCGGCTGGATCGACTTCGCGCGGGATATCGAGAGCGCCGGCGCGCAGGCCCTGGAGCTGAACATCTTTTTTGTCCCCTCCGATCCGGCGATGAGCGGCTCGGACGTCGAGCAGCGCTATCTCGATGTCGTCCATTCGGTGACGGCCGCCGTCAGCATTCCCGTCGCGGTCAAGATCGGTCCCTATTTCAGCTCGCCCGGCCACATGGCGGTCAGGCTGGCCGAAGCCGGCGCCCGGGGGCTGGTTCTGTTCAACCGCTTCTATGAGCCGGATATCGATCCGGAGAAGCTCGCGGTCGAGACGAGCCTGGAACTGTCGCAGAGTTACGAGATGCGGTTGCCGCTGTTGTGGATCGGCGTGCTCAAGGGGCGCATCGACGCGTCGCTCGCGGCGACGACCGGTGTGGAGACGCCCGAAGATGTGGTCAAATACCTGCTGGCGGGTGCCGATGTGGTGATGACCACCTCGGCGCTGCTGCGGCACGGGCTCGGCCATATGCAGGTGCTGAACGACGGGCTGAAGGATTGGCTCGAGGCGCGCGATCTGAGGTCACCCGACGCCATCCGCGGCGAGCTCAGCCGCGGCAGGATCAAGAACCCTGAAGCCTATGAACGCGCCAACTACATCAAGGTGTTGCAGGGCTACGGCGTGGCGTAGCACCAGCCCCCGGACATAACACCTTACATCGGCGCGCTACCAACATCGATCCCGACCGGCAGGCTGTGTTGCGTTTCACAAAGCTGTGACACATCGAGATTATGCGACGCCATGGCCATTACGCTGCGCAATGTCACCAAATCCTTCGGCGGCGATCCCGTGGTGTGCGATGTCAGTCTCGACATCGCCGCCGGGGAGTTCTTCGTCATTCTGGGCCCGTCCGGTTGCGGCAAGACAACCCTGCTGCGCATGATTGCTGGCCTGGAGACGCCGGATGAAGGCCGGATCGCGCTGGATGGCACCGGTGTCTTCGACGGTGGCATCAATCTCGCGCCCGAGAAACGCAATGTTGGCGTGGTCTTCCAGTCCTATGCGTTGTGGCCGCATATGACGGTGCGCGACAATGTCGCCTTTCCGGTCGAAACGCGCCGTCTGCCGCGGGCGGAGGTCAACGCGATTGTCGACCGCAGCCTCGCCGCCGTCGGCCTCACCGATTTCGCCGGGCGCCGGCCGGCCGCGCTGTCCGGCGGTCAACGCCAGCGCGTGGCGTTGGCGCGCTGCCTCGCCCAGCAGGCGCGCACTATCCTGATGGACGAACCGCTCGCCAATCTCGATCCGCATCTGCGCGCCACGATGGAAGAAGAGCTTGGCCGGTTTCACAGCGAGACCGGCGCGACGACGTTCTTCATCACCCACGATCAGCGCGAGGCGATGGCGCTGGCGGACCGGATCGCGGTGATGCGCGACGGCGCGATCCGGCAGGTGGACACACCGGAACGGATCTTCGCGGAGCCGGTCGACGAGATGGTGGCGCGATTCGTCGGCCAATCGACGATCGTGTCGGCGGAGGTGGTCGCCGCTCGCGGTGACGGAGTGCTGTTGTCGCTTGCCGGGCGGGACATCGCCGCACGCACCGCCGGCCCCATGGCACCGGGACCTTGCCGCGTCGTCATCCGCCCGCAGGATGTGCACCTTGATGAGGGCGGCATGCCGGCGCGTGTGACCCGCACGACCTATCGTGGCGGCTCCTGGGATACAAGTTTGAAAGTCAATGGCTTGGATGATGTTCTTACCGCACGGCTTTCGGTCAAGCCCACCATCGACGAAGAGCTTGCGCTTGCTGTGGCCAGCCCCTGGGTGCTGCCGCGCTGAGTATCAGTCCCGCCATGGAATCGTGCCGTGTGGAACGTGATCGGCGAGCCGGTTCATGACGAACATGATGGCGATGGTGGCGGCGACAACCACCGCCGACATCGCGGCCGCAAGGGTGGTGTAGCCGCCGTCCTCGTAGTTGAAGATCACCGTTCCAATGGTTTCGTTGCCGGATGACCAGAGCAGCGCCGAGACGGTGACCTCGTTATAGGCGGTGAGGAAAACCAGGATCGCGCCCGACGCTGCGGCCGGTGCCACCAGCGGGGCGAAGATGCGCCGCATTCGCCGCAGATAGCCGGCGCCGGAGATCCGGGCCGCGTCTTCGAGACTACCGTCCATCTGCAGATAGGCGGCGGTCACCGGTTTCAGCCCGATGGCGGTGAAGGCGGCAATATAGGCCAGCATGATGATCATCGATGTGCCGTAGAGGCTGACATTGACCAGCGGCAGCGGTTTGATGAACAACAGGATGAAGGCGACCGAAATGACAATACCCGGTACCGCGAAGGCGATTTCGGATTGTCCGGCCAAGGTCATCGCCGCCCGCCGCGCCGTGCCGCGTCGCAGCACTAGCGCATAGCCGGTCATGATCGCTGCGGCGGCGATGAAGAGCGCCGCCGACACGGCGAGCAAGGTGGAATTGACGAAAGCGCGCAGGGTGACGTTCTGGGCAAACAGGATCTCCCGGAAATTCTCAAGAGTGACCGTCTCCGGCGACAGGCCGATGCCATAGGTCTTGACCAACGCGGTTCCGAGAAGCGAGGCGAGCGGCAGGCCGAGCGTCAGGGCGATGAACAACCACAGCCCGCTCTCAACCCAGCCACGCGTCATGCCGAGACGATAGTGCAGCGGCGCTTGCGGCGCGCCGATCAGGGCATTGCGCATGTTGCGCTGAAGCACGAATTGCACGGCGAGGATGGCGATGGTGATCGTCGCCAGGATCACCGCGATCACCGCCATATCGGCCAGCACGTCTGGCCCGAAGCTCGACAGGCGGCGCCAGATCAGCACGGGCAGGGTGGTGTAGCGGGCCGGGATTCCGAGCAGCGCGTTGATGCCGAAATTGCCGAGGGCCGCGACGAAGGCCAGGATGAAGCCGGCCAGCATCGTGGGTGCCGTCAGCGGCAGCATCACGGTCCGCATCATGCGCAACGGGCTCGCACCGCTGGTGCGGGCGGCGTCGCTCAGTTCGCGCGGGAAGGCACGCAGATTGGCGCGCACCAGCAGAAAAACGAGCGGCATGTGCTGCACAGCGAGCACCAGCACCAATCCTTCGCGCGAATAGAGCGGATGGGTCGAGCCGATCTCTGGCGCGATTCCGAGCCATTGCAGGATCGGACTGCCAGGGCCCATCGCCTGGGTCCAAGCGATGGCGGTGACGTGTGGCGGGATCATCATCGGCAGCAGGATCAGAAAGATGATGATGCCCTTGCGGCGCAGATCCGTCAGTCCGATGGTGAGCGCCAGCAGCGTTCCGATCGCGGTCGCGAGCAGGGCGGATAGAAAGGCGCTCTCCAGCGAGTGCCACAGCGCCCGGCGCACCGAGCGGCTTTCCAGCGCCTCGGTGATGCGCACAAGCGTCAGGCCGGTTTCGTCCGTCAGACCGACATGGAAGAGCAGCAGCAGCGGCAGGCCACACAGTGCCGTCAGCAATGCAAAAAGAACGGCGAAGCTCGTCGCCTCGCCGCTCCACAGTCTTTGAAATCGGCTTTTGATCAATAGGTTAGCCGCCGAAGATCTCCTCGAACTTCATCTTGTTGGCCGTTTCGTCGGCGAGCGCCTTGGCGGGGTCGAACTCGATCAGTTTGATCTCGTCGCGGGGCGGAAAGCGCTGCTGGCCTTCCTGTGACAGCAGGAAGTCGACGAACGCCTTGGCGGCGTCCGGGTTCTGTGCCGTCGACAGAATGGCGACCGGCTCGGTCACCGCCGAGACACCCTCTTCCGGGAACACGAATTCGACCGGCGCGCCATCGGCCTTGTTGCGGATCGGCAGGAAGTCGACGACGAAGCCGTACAGCTTTTCGCCGCCGGCGACGGCGCGATAGGTGCCGCCATTGCCGCCCTGCGGGTTGGCGCCCTGATCGGCGAGGCCCTCATAGAGCGCCCAGCCGAGATCCGGATGGGCGGTCAGTGCGGCCATGTGGATCGTTGCGGCGCCGGAGGTCAGCGGCGAGGGCATGGCGATCTTGTCCTTTGCCTCGGGCTGCAACAGGTCCTGATAGGAGGCCGGTATCATCGGCGCGGCGGTGTTGTAGACGATGCCCGTCGTGATCAGCTTGGTGGAGAAATAGGCCTTGTCGTCATCCATGATCGCCGGATCGTAGTCCGAGATATCGGCATCCGGATGCGGCATCAGCCGCCCCTCGTTTTTCAGGCCTTCCATCGTCACCATATCGGCGATCAGCAACACGTCCGGCTGCGGGTTACCGGCTTCGAATTCCGCGCGCAGCTTGGCCATGACCTTCGTCGTTCCGTCGCGGAACCACTCGACATCGACGCCGGGATGGACGGCCTTGAAGGCATCGACGGTCGCCTGGGCGTCGGCATTGGGCTGTGAGGTGTAGAGCACCAGTTTTCCGGTGACGTCATCGGCGAGGCTGGATGCTGTGAACGCGAGCGACAGCATCGCCCCGGCAAGAATGGATTTCATTGTGACTGTCCTTTGTTTGGGCAAGAACGAATAGAGTTGAGAGTCGTAGTCGGCTTTTGTGACGGGATGATTTCGGTGTCCGTGGATGCTGGCGGAAGGGGCGGGTCAAAACATCGCAGGGATGGCTGTGATGGACCGGATACGGGGTCCGCTCGACATGTTCGTGCGAAGCCATCGACGCATGCGGGACGGTGCGACCGCTTGACAGCTTCCTTCAAACATGGACGATGATTGTGGAAAACCGGATCATTCCACATCACAGAAATGAACTGCAATTTATTGATTTTACAGTCAATACAAAGAGCCGATAAAGCGTCCTCCATCGGCCTTGCCACATCCTGACGGCAGGAGGACGGAACCGGTCGGCGCCCGTCGGCCTGGGAGGAGCGCGTGAAAATCGATCTCGCCGGAAAGGTCGCGCTGATCACCGGAGCCGCCCAGGGTATCGGCGCGGAAATCGCCGAAACGGCGGCCGCTGCCGGTATCGAGGCCCTCTTCCTGACCGATCGCGATAGAGCAGGCGGCGAGGCGGTGTTGGCGGCCCTTAAGTCTCGGGACAGCGCAGTTGATTTCCTGGCGACCGATCTGGCCGCTCCGGACGCGCCGGCGGCGGTCGTGCGTGCGGCGGTGGCGAGGTTCGGTCGCATCGATTGCCTGGTCAACGCGGCGGGCCGGACCGACCGGGCGTCTTTTCTCGACGGCTCGGTGGACACGTGGGAGGCGCTCTATGCCCTCAACGCCCGCGCACCGTTCTTTCTCATGCAGGGTGCGATCACGAATATGATCGAACGCCGCGCACCCGGCGCCATTGTCAACATCCTGTCGATGAACGCCCATTGCGGCGCACCGGATCTGGCCATCTATGCCTCGACAAAGGGGGCCTTGGCGACCTTGACGAAAAATGCCGCCAATGCGCATCTCGCGGACCGTATCCGCGTCAACGGCATCAATATGGGCTGGTCGGCCACGCCGACGGAGCACCGCATGCAGGCCGAGACCCTTGGAAAGGGCGACGACTGGCTTGCGGCGGTAGCGCAGACGATGCCGCTTGGCAGGTTGCTGGAGGTCGATGAGGTGGCGCGCCTCGCTGTTTTTCTTCTCAGTGACGCCGCGGGCCTGATGACCGGCGCGCTGATCGATCTGGAACAAAGTGTCGTCGGCGCGCCGTGAAGCGTGCCGGTTGCGGGAGCCCGATGCCGAAGAAAAAGATGGATGCACAGGCGGAGAAGCGGATCGACGACTATGCCAGTCTCGTCGATGCGCTGGTCGCGCGCCAGGGCAGTCTCAGCAAGAGGCTGAACCAGGTCGCGCAGTTCTTTTTGAACAATCCGGAGGACGTCGCCATCTACAACATCGTCGGCCTGTCGAAAATGGCCGGCGTGCCGGCGGCGAATATCACGCGTTTCGCCAAGGAACTGGGTTTTTCCGGCTTCGCCGAACTCCAGGGTGTTTTCCGGCAGCGTCTCGTCGGGCCACGCATGACCTATGCCGATCGCATCAAGGCACTCGGCGATTACGGAGACCTGCAGGGCGAGGGCGGGCTCGATCTCGAACAGCCTCGCGTCGTCTTCGGCACGTTCGTACAAACCGCCGTCGAGTCGCTCCTGCGTCTGCGCGACGATATCGACAATGCTGCGTTGGACGGGTTTGTCGAAGTGTTGCTGCAATCCGACGCGGTGCATATCGCCGCCGCGCGCGGCGCCTACGGTATCGGTGCCTATTCGTTTTACGGCTTTTCCAATGTCGGCAAACGCGCCCATATGATCGACAATATCGGTGCCATGCGCGACGAGCAGGTGGCCGCGATCGCCGAGCGCGACGTGCTGTTGGCCATCACCTTCGACGACTACACGCCCGAGACCGTGGCCGTCGCCGAGGCGGCGCTTGAGAGGGGGCGGCGGGTGGTGGCGATCACCGACAACGAACTGAGCCCGGTGGCCGGCCTCGCCGAACGCACGCTCTACGTCAAGGAGGCGCGGCTCGGCCATTTCCGCTCGCAGGTTCCGGCACTCGTGCTGTGCCAGTCGATCATCGTCAGTCTTGGTCGCAAAATCGACCGCCGTTGACGGTAGGCGGTTCTGATCCGATTTAGTTGCAAATTTTCAGGATTCCAATTCTGAAAATAATCTTGCATTCAACGTTTTCCCATGGGACAGTGCCGATGGGAGGAGAGTGTGGATGGAGCCGCACCGCGCTTTCGATTTTTCGGGCAGGGACGTGCTCGTCGTCGGCGCCAGCCGGGGCGGAATCGGCTCGGCGATCGCGTCGGCCTTTCAAGCCGCCGACGCCAATGTGCGGATCACCGGCGTCGAGCCGGAACCGGTCGAGGCGGATCGCGGCCGCCATCCCTATATCCAGCTCGATGTTACCGACCCGAAGGCCATCGATGCGCTGACAGAGGCCACGCCGCATCTCGACATCCTGGTCAATTGCGCGGCGATCACCTCGCGCGGCGAGGAAATGCGGCCGGAATTCTTCGAACGGGTTGTCGATATCAATCTGACCGGCACGTTCCGGGTTGCGGCGGCGTTTCTGCAGCATCTGCGGCAAAGTGGCGGCTGCATCGTCAACATCGCGTCCATGTACAGCACCTTCGGCAGCCCGCGGAACCCGGCCTATGGGGCGAGCAAGGCGGCGGTGAAGCAACTGACGAAATCGCTGGCCATCGCCTGGGCGGATTACGGCATCCGGGTCAACTCCGTCTCACCCGGTTTCATCGTGACCGAGCAATCGGCCAAGAGCCGAACCGATCCGAAACATGTCGAGGCGGTTAATGCGCGCACGCCGATGAAGCGCTGGGGCCAGCCCGAGGATATTGCCGGCCCGGTCCTGTTTCTGGCTTCACCAGCGGCCGCCTTCATCACCGGCGCGTCTTTGAGTGTTGACGGGGGTTATTCCGTTGCGTGACACTCGGTCCATAAGGGTGGAGGGGGTTTTTGTGCCATGAGTGCGTCGGAGCCGTATGATCCGAGTACTTTCGGTGCGGCCGTCATCGGCACCGGTTTCATCGGTACGGTGCATGCCGAGGCGCTGCGGCGCCTGGGCGTGCGGGTCGTCGGCCTCCTGGGCAGCAGCCCGCAGCGCGCCGGCGAACGCGCCAGGGTGCTGGGCATCGGCAGGGTCTATGACAGTCTCGACGATCTTTTGGACGATCCGGCGGTCGATGTCGTGCATGTCACGTCGCCGAACCGGTTTCACTACGACCAGGTCAAGCGGATCCTAGCCGCCGGCCGGCACGTGGTCTGCGAAAAGCCGCTCGCCATTTCCTCCGAACAATCGGCGGAGCTGGTGGCACTCGCGGCTGCCAGCGACCGGATCGCGGCGGTCAATTACAACATCCGCTTCTATCCGCTGAACCAGCATGCGCGGCAAATGGTGCGCGACGGCGCCCTGGGCGATGTTTGTCTGATCACTGGACATTATCTGCAGGACTGGCTGCTGCGCGACACCGATTGGAACTGGCGTCTCGACCCGGACGAAGGCGGTCCGCTGCGTGCGGTCGGCGACATCGGAACCCATTGGATCGACCTGACCAGCTTCTTAGCCGGGACGCGCGTTACGGCGGTGATGGCGGAATTGTCGACCTTCGTCAAAACACGCCATCAGCCGGTCGGCCCGGTCGAAACCTTCGCGCAGGGCGGTGATGGACAGACCGTCGCCCGTCCGATCACCACCGACGATGCGGCGCTGATCCTGTTACGCTTTGCCAATGGCGCGCGCGGCTCCGTCGCCATCAGCCAAGTCAGCGCTGGACGTAAGAACGCGCTGCAGTGGGAACTGGACGGTTCGCAGGCTGCCGCCGCCTGGCATTCCGAGACGCCCGATCATCTGTGGCTCGGCCATCGCGAGCGGCCGAACGAGATCCTGCAGCGCGATCCGTCCTTGATGAACCCCGCCGGTACGGCCGCGGCCGCTCTGCCGGGTGGCCATGTCGAGGGTTTCGCCGACACCTTTTACGCGCTGTTTCGGGCCGTCTACGGCGCGGTCGCGGCCGGCCGGCCGCCGGACGAACCGGTCTATGCCACCTTCGAGGACGGTCACTACGAAATGCTGTTTTGCGATGCGGTGATGCAAAGCGCCCGGGAAGGCCGCTGGGTCGAGATAGCGGCACGGTAAACCGATACAGAGGATATGGCACAGCCATGCAGCTTGGATTGTTGACAGCACCCTTTCCCGACACGCCGCTGACGAAGGTGGCCGACTGGGCCGTTTCCGCCGGTTTCGAGAGCCTCGAAATCGCCTGCTGGCCGGTGTCGAAAGGACCGACGCGGCGCTATGCCGGCACGACCCATATCGACGTCGCCGCCGTCGATCGCGAGCAGGCGCGCGACATCGCCGCGGAACTGGACAGCAAAGGCCTGACGATCTCCGCTCTCGGCTATTATCCAAACCCGCTGCATCCGGATCGCGAGCACCGCGAGACGGTGATGGCGCATCTCAAGCGGATCATCACCGTCGCCGGCTGGATCGGGCTGCCGGTCGCCAACACGTTCTGCGGCGGCGACGCGTCCAAGACTGTCGACGAGAACTGGGCAGACGCATTGACAGTCTGGCCCGATGTCGTCGCGCACGCCCGCGAAAATGGGGTCAAGATCGCCTTCGAGAATTGTCCGATGATCTTCAGCGACGACGAATGGCCGGGCGGGCACAACATTGCCTATTCGCCCTATGTCTGGCGACGCATCCTGGAGGCCTGGGGCGATGACGTGGGCATGAACTACGATCCCAGCCATCTGGTCTGGCAGATGATCGATCAGGCGCGGTTTATCCGCGAATTCGGGCCGCACATGCTGCATGCACACGCCAAGGATCTGATGATCGACCAAGACGGTCTCTACGAACGCGGCATCATGTCGGCCGGGATGGGCTGGCAGATTCCGCGTCTGCCAGGTCTCGGTGATGTCGATTGGAGCGCCTTCTTTTCGGGTCTTTACCGGGCCGGCTATGACGGCCCGATCATCATCGAACATGAGGATCGCGACTTCGAAGGGACCGACGATCTTGTGAAACGGGGTTTTCTGCTCGCGCGCGACGTTCTGCGCCCCTACGTCAAATAACGATCACAACGCGCGGGCAAGCCGCTCCGGCGGCTGACAGATGGAGGAGAACTGACATGAAACGACTGCTATCGGGCGTCCTGTTCGGCGCCTTCGCGCTCGGGATGTCGGGCACGGCCCTGGCAACCGAATACACGATCGGCGTGTCCAACACCGTGCAGGGCAATGGCTGGCGCGAGGAAATGGTCTGTGCCATCAAGGCCCAGGCGCTTGCCTCCGGCAAGGTGAAGTCGCTGAACATCGCCCACCGCAACACCGACGCGGCGGGCCAGCTTGAGGATATCCGCAACCTGATCGACGCCGGCGTCGACGCGATCGTCGTCAATCCGGCCGATCCCGAGGGCATAAACTCGGCCATCAAGGCGGCCACCGACAAGGGTATCGCCGTCGTCGCTGTCGACCAGTCGGTCACCGAATCATCGGCCTATGTGCTGTCCAACAACCAGGAAAAATACGCCTATCTCGGCGCCAAATGGCTGTTCGAGCAACTCGGCGGAAAGGGCAGCGTCATCTATATGCGCGGTGCCGCGGGGGCCGCGGCCGACGATGACCGCGACAAGGGCTTCAAGCGGGCGCTGGCCGAATACCCGGACATCTCGGTGGCCCATGAGGTCTTCACCGGATGGCAGCAGGACCGCGGCAAGCAGCAGATCCTCGATTACATTGCCACCGGTATTCCGTTTGACGGCGTCTGGACCTCCGGCATCGACAATGTGATCGTCGACGCCTTTGTCGAATCCGATGTGCCGCTGGTTCCGATCGTCGGTGCGGACAATGCCGGATTCGTCGGTCAGCTCAACACGGTCAGCGGCTTGGTCGGCGCCGCGGTGACCAATCCGGGCTCGGTCGGCGGTGCCGGGGTAACGCTCGCCATCAATCTGCTGGACGGCAATCCGCCGGCCGATCGCACCACTCTGGTCGATCCGCAATTGTGGGACAACACCACGCCGGCAGGGCGCGAGCAACTGGCGGCTGCCGCCGACCCGCAATTGGACCCCGAATGGCCGGTGAGCATCTTCATCCCGGACTGGACCACCTACACCAAGGAGCAGATCATCGCCTGCAAGGGACCGGGCGAATAGGTCTCGTTTTCACCTGCGACCGGCCGGCACCGGGCCCTTTGTTCCGGTGCCGGCCGTTTGTTGTGTCGACGGCCCTGAGATGAAAGCCCCGCCTATGGAGCCAACACCGCTTCTTGAAGCATCCGGTGTCGTCAAGAATTTCGGCGCGGTCGCTGCCTTGCGCGACGCGTCGATGCAGGTACGGACCGGCGAGATCATTGCGCTGATGGGCGCCAACGGTGCCGGCAAATCGACGCTGGTCAAGATCCTGACCGGGGCGCTCCGGCCGGATGCCGGCGAGATCCGCATCAAGGGACGCGAGCATCATGTGCATTCGCCCGCCGAAGCGCGCGACAACGGTCTGGTGCCGGTTTATCAGGAACCGTCGCTGATCCCAGATCTCGATATCGCCGCCAATCTGCGACTGAGCCGCACGCCGGTGGACGCGTTTGTGCACTGGACGCGGGAACTTGGCATTGCAAAGCTCGATCTCGACGAGACGGTCAGCCGGCTTCCGCTTGCGGTCCTGCGCATCCTCGACCTGGCCCGGGCGCTCGCCAGCGAGCCGGACGTGCTGCTGCTCGATGAGATGACCGCGGCGCTGCCGACCGATCTGGTGGAGAAGGTGATGAATGTCGTGCGCCGGCAATGCGCGCTGGATCGCTCGGTCATTTACATCTCGCACCGTTTTGCCGAGATCGCCACGCTGTGCGACCGCGCGACGGTGCTGCGGGACGGACGGACCGTCGGCACGGTCGATGTCGTGCCCGGCATCGAAGAGCAGATCGTGGAGATGATGCTCGGTGCGCCGGTCAAGGGCGGCGTGCGCGTTTCGCGCAATGGCGTCGCGTCTGCATCGGCGCTCGATAGCAAACCACCCCGGCTGCGGGTCAGCAATCTGTCCGCCGGGGCCAAACTGACCGACGTGTCCTTCGATATGCGCGCCGGTGAGGTGCTTGGCGTGGTGGCGCTGGAGGGCCAGGGCCAGCACGAGCTTTTCGAGGTCCTGGCCGGCTTCCGCCGTCAGAGCCGTGGCGCGATAGCGGTCGACGGCGCCGAGGTCGCATTCCATCATCCGGCGGACGCCATCCGCGCCGGTCATGTCTATGTTCCGGGTGACCGCGCCGAAGCGCTGTTGATGCAACGCTCGGTGCGCGAGAACATTGCGCTGCCCTTCTACGCCCGTCCGCCGCTCTGGGGCGCGATCAATATGCGGCGTGAGAAACAACGGGTCGATGCCGCGATCGAAAGGCTGCAGATCGACACACGCGCGCAGGGTGAAGCGCAGCGGCTTTCCGGCGGAAACCAGCAGAAGGTCACCATCGCCCGATGGATTGCCACGGGCGTGCACACGCTGCTGTGTTTCGATCCGACACGCGGCATCGACATCAGAACCAAACGCGAAATCTATCCGTTGCTACGCGAACTGGCCGCCCAGGGCTCTTCGGTCCTGCTCTACACGTCCGAACTGGAAGAGGTGCAACTGGCCTGCGACCGCGCCGTTGTCATTTTCAACGGCCGCATCGTCGATATCATTGATGCTGCCGATGCCGACGAGCCGACATTGATGCGCGCCGCCCACCGTTTGACCGCGGGTGCGGCAACGACAGCCGGGGCAGTGGAGGGGAGTGCACAGCAGCCGTGATACGTTTCCTGCGCAGCCATTACTGGATCGCCGGCCTTGTCGTCATGTTCGGTCTGCTGCTGTTGCTGACCAAGCTGATCCAGCCCAGCTACGGTGTTTCCGGGCTGGAGTCTCTTGCCCGCGCGGCTCTGCCCTTCGCCTTCGCCGCCGCCGCCCAGGCCATTGTCGTCATCGCCGGCGGCATCGATTTGTCGATTGCCTCGATGATGGCGGTCACCAGCGTCACCGCGGCGGTGCTGATGGACGGCGCCAGCGAGGAGACCGCCATTCTGGTGGTGATCTTCGTGCTCTGTCTCGGCACGGTGATGGGCGCGATCAACGGGCTGCTGATCGTGCTGACCCGCGTGCCGGACATCGTCGTGACGCTGGCCATGCTGTTCGTTTGGGAAGGCGTGGCGTTGCTCATCCTGAAGGCACCGGGCGGCGGCGCCGCCGAGTGGCTGAGGGGGCTGATGGTCGGCGCGCTGGTGCTTCCGGGCGTGCCATCGGCGCTCACCGCCTGGATCCCGAAATCCTTCCTGTTGCTGGTCGTGTGCCTCGCCGTCGTCTGGATCCCGTTCAAGCGCTCCCGTTTCGGGCTGTCCGTCTACGCCATCGGCAGCAACAGCGCCGCCGCGTTCCGCTCCGGCGTTCCGGTCAACCGGGTCAAGGTCGGCGCCTACGCGATGGCCGGTCTGTTTGCGGCGATGGGCGGCTTGGTGCTGACCATGAGCACCGGCATCGGCGCGCCCATTCCCGGGCCCTATCTGCTGGCGAGCGTCGCCGCGGTGGTGCTCGGCGGCGTCGTGCTCGGCGGCGGCCGCGGCAGCCTGCTCGGGCCGATCATCGCCGTCTTCATATTGCGCCTGGTGCGCACCATCCTGACATTTCTGTCGGTCGATCCAAACGTCACCACCATCATCGAGGGGACGATCATGGTGGTCGTGGTGATGATCGGCGGCTTGCTCGCGGTGAGGAGGCGAAGCGGATGAGCATGGCACCCGAAACCGAGCTGGGGGCGGGCAAACGCGTCCGGCGCTTTCTGCGGGACTATCCGCTGGTGCCGCTGATCGTGCTGCTGATCGCCCTGGTCGTGGCGCTGGAGTTCATGCGGCCGGGCATCGTCAATGAGCGCTGGATCGGCAACACTATCAAATTCGCCGTTCCGCTGGCGATGCTTGCGGCCTGTCAGACCCTGACTATGCTGACCGGCGGCATCGATCTTTCCGTCGGCATCGCGGCGACCATCAGCGCCTTCGTCGTGGCCACGCAGGTGGCGATCTTCGGTACGCCCGCCGCGATCGCCATCGCGCTGGTGCCGGCGATGCTGATCGGCCTCGCCAATGGCATCGGCATCGGCCTGTTTCGCGTACACCCGCTGATCATGACCCTGGGGACGGGGCTGATCGGGACCGGCTGCCTGCAGGTCTATCAGCGCACGGTGATTGCCACCGGTTCCAGCGTTCCCGAGATTCTCGCCTGGCTCGGAACCGGCCGCACCTTCAGCGTGCCCAACTCGCTGCTGGTGTTCGTCCCGCTCGCCGCGATCATCATTATCGGGCTGAGGCGCACCGGCTTCGGCCGGCTGCTCTATGCGATCGGCGAGAACGAGGAGGCGGCCAAGCTCGCCGGCGTGCGAAGCTGGCAGGTGATCCTGGCCCTCTATGTCCTGTCGGGCCTGATCGCCGGCATCACCGGCCTGATCTATGTCGGTCTGATCCGCGCGCCGTCACTGTCGCTGGCGGTGCCTCTGTTCCTGCCCTCGGTCGCGGCCGCCGTGATCGGCGGCACCTCGATCTTCGGCGGCCGCGGCACCTATTCCGGCACCATTGTCGGCGCTTTGATCCTGACCGTGCTGACCACCATGCTGACCGTTCTGCAGATGCCCGAGGGCTCGCGCCGCATCATGTTCGGCCTGATCATTCTGGTGGTGACCGCCGTCTATGTCCGCATCACCGAGGACACTTGACGTCAAAGACCAAAATGTGCGCCGTGAAAGGGCAGGGTGATGCTGTCGCCGCCGACATCGACCAGCGTGATATCGGTCGTTGACGGCACGATATCGCTGACCATGGTCCAATCGCGGGGCGCGGGGGCGGCGCCGAAGCCGTAGCGGATTCCCGTCGTCGGTGCGTCCAGCACCAAGCCGGTGGCGAGACCTTCGTCGGACGGGCCGTCGAGGCTGTCGAAACGGCCATTCACGTGGCAGGCCGTGGCGGCTTCCTCGATGCCCAGCACATGGGTGTGGCGGCCGAGCCAGGGCGCATAATCGCGTCCGCCATTGCTCTGCCACAGGATTGTTTCCGGCAGGCGCCGCGCATCCTTGACCGCAAAGAACAGGAAGCCGTCGTTTCGGGCGAGCGCGGCGGACCAGCCGATCCCCGCATGCGCCTCCGCGAGGACAATCAGATCCTCATGCGCTTTGGTGTAGGGATAGGTGCTGGCATCGACCACATCGCCGTCGGCGGTGGCCACCTCGGACAGTGCCGTAAAGCGTTGCGGATAGGCAAGAACCGAGCGACCGAGCGCCGGGTCTGTCTCCGGTGGCGCTTCGGGCGTCACCCCGAAGCGTTTTTCCGAGAAACTCAGTGTCGCGCCGCCCGGAACCCGGATCATGGCATGATGGGCGATCGGCAGATGCCCTTCGCCACCGGTGAAGCGATGGCATTGATAGAGAAACGGATGTCCCGGCCGCAGGATCAGTTCCTTCGTCACCGTCGCGCCCTGCACCGGATCGCGAAGGCGATAGCGCGCGGTCAGCGCACCGTCATCGGCAGTCTCCATGGTGTCGCGCGTCCAATGGCCATTGGCGGTCCAGCCATGGATCGGAAGACCGGGTCGGCCGCCGAACGGCGCACAGAAAAAATCGCCGGCCAGATGCCGCTCGACCAGCGCCACCGTCTCAGGCAACGCCTCCGGCTCCGTGACCCAGGGCGCCCTGTGCAGAGGGCGCAAGGGTTTTTCGCCCACGCCCGGCTCGAGGATCATGTCGGTGATGCGGCCGCCGACCGGATCGAACCGGATGGAGAGGCCGTCGACGGACAGATGATCGTCGTCCCGGGTCACTGTTCCGCCGGCAGGTTTTCCGAGAAAATGGCCTGAACACGGATCGACGGTATCGGCGCAAACGGCTCCCTGCGGGCCGCTGCCGCCAGACAATCGATGGCCGTTGTCGCCATCAACGACGTATCCTCGTCGATGACGACATCCATCACGCCGTCGATCAGACAGCCGCGTGTATCGTCCGAAAGCCCGTGTCCGACAAAGACGACGGAGCTGGCGCGGCCGCAATCGATCAGCGCCCGCGCGACACCGGGCTGGCCGGCGCCGATGCAATAGATGGCGTCGATATCGTCATGGCGCTCAAGCAGGGCGCGCGTCTCGACATAGGCGGTGTCGGTGTCTTCGTGGATCTCCCGTTCGGCGACGATTCGGAAGTCGGAAAAGCGTTCGCGCAACACGCTGCGAAAGCCCATTTCGCGTTCCTCGTGGCCGTGATAGGCCCGGGCCCCGAGGATCAGCGCGGCCTTCCCGTTCCGTCTCGCTGCCAACCTTCCGGTCAGATAGCCGGCCAGCCGCCCGGCGGCCCGGTTATCGACGCCGACATAGGCCGCCCGCGGCACGTTGCGGATGTCGGAGGCGATCGTCGCCACGGGAACGCCGCCGGATGACAGCGACCGCACCGCCGCGCGCACGTTCGGATGATCGAGCGCAATCAGACCGACCGCGCGGCTGTCGCCGGCGAGACGATCCAAGGTTGCGACGACGCCATCTTCCCCGATCCCGTCCAGTCGATGGACCCTGACATCGATGCCGGCCCTGCGGCGGACTTGCGCCTGCACATCGGCAATCAACTGCGTCATAAAGGCGTTGCCCGTGTCGGGAACCACGAAATCGAGACACAGCGACGCGGCGGCGTGCGTGTCGCCTGCTGGACCGTCACCGGTCAGTTCCGCCATCACCGACAGCACATGTTGGCGTGTATGGTTCTGCACGCCGCCGCGATTGTTCACGACGCGATCGACGGTCGCCTTCGACACGCCGGCCTTTTCGGAGATGTCGCGCAGTCTTGGTCGCCGGATCGTCAAACCTGTCCTTCCTCCGTCATCTTGCCACGCCTTTGTAGCGTGTTCTTGTGCCGTTGATAATCTCAAAATGAGGTATTACTGATGAATTCTCCGAAAGAAGCTCGATTTTCAATCAATTTGAGGCCAGGGCACGGGTATTTTCCTTGACACTGTATGTTTCGCGCACTTAGCTTTGCTCAGAGCGCGTCAAAATGAAGCAGAAGGCGGAGGCCATGACACCCACGCCGAGAGACTACAGTCTGGTCGGACGCGACAGCGCCCTGGCGGAGAAAAACGGCCTGGCGGCCGCTGATTGGTATTCCTGCGCCATCGACCGCAAAACGATGAAAGGCCTGATGCGCCGCTCCGACGGGCCGGCACTGCGCGACACCGCGATCTGGATCGCCGCGCTCGTGTTGTCCGGCGCGGGCGGCGTCTATTTCTGGGGCACATGGTGGTGTGTGCCGTTCTTTCTGGTCTATGGGGTGCTTTACGGTTCGTCGTCGGACAGCCGCTGGCATGAGACCGGCCACGGCACGGCGTTCAAGACGCGCTGGATGAACGACGTTCTCTATTACGTTGCCAGTTTCATGATCTTTCGCGAGCCGACGATCTGGCGCTGGAGCCACACGCGCCACCACACCGATACGATCATCGTCGGACGCGATCCGGAAATCGCCGCACCCCGGCCGCCCGACATCGCCATGCTGCTGTTGAACATCTTTGCCATTCGCAACAGCCTGAAAACCCTGAGGGCCCTGTTCATCCATGCCATGGGCCGGCTGACGGACGAGGAAAAGACCTTCGTGCCGGAGATGGAGTGGCCCAAGGTCTATCGGGTCGCGCGGATTTATCTGGCGATCCTGGCCGCCGTCGCGCTGGCCTGCCTCGCCATGGGGTCGATCCTGCCCGCCATGTTGATCGGCCTGCCGTCAATCTACGGCGGCTTCATGACCATTTTCTTCGGTCTGACCCAGCATGCCGGGCTTGCCGAGGATGTGCTCGATCACCGGCTGAATTCGCGCACCATCTACATGAATCCGATCTTCCGGTTTCTCTATTGGAACATGAACTATCATATCGAGCACCACATGTTCCCGATGGTGCCCTATCACGCGCTGCCGCGACTGCACGAACTGATCAAACACGACTGTCCGGAACCCTATCCGAGCACCATCGCCGCCTATCGCGAGATCGTTCCGACGCTGCTGCGCCAGGTGCGCGATCCGGCCTATTTCGTCAAGCGCGCGTTGCCGTCGGGGATCGAACCGGTGCCGCATAACCACGGCGCCGTGTTCAAACCGGCCGAATAGGCCGTTGCAGGGAGAAAACCGTGGAGGAGACCTGGATTGACGCCTGTGCCGTCGACGATATCGAGGAGGAGGACGTCATCGGCTTCGAGCATGACGGCCACGCCTATGCGCTCTACCGTACGCTGGACGACCGTTTCTTCGCGACCGACGGCCTGTGCACCCATGAACAGGTGCATCTGTGCGACGGATTGGTGATGGACACCATCATCGAATGTCCGAAGCACAATGGCCGCTTCGATTTCACCACCGGCGAGGCCAAGGGCGCGCCGGTCTGCGTCAATCTCAAGACCTATCGGACCAAGATCCGAAACGGCCGGCTGCTCCTCAGGACGGGGTGAGGGACGATGCCACCGGCAATGATCATCATCGGAGCAGGCGAAGCGGGCGGATGCGCGGCCGTCGCCATGCGCGAGGCCGGCTGGGACGGGCCGATCACGATCATCGGCGAGGAGCGGCATCGGCCCTATGAGCGTCCGCCGCTTTCAAAGGCGTTGCTGACGAACGGCGAAGTGCCACGGCCGCGGTTGAGCGCCGAGGCCGAACGGCTCGACGCGTTGGACATCCGGCACAGGCCCAACAGCCGGGTGGTTCAACTCGATCGGTCCCGGCATCAGATACGACTGCAATCGGGCGAGGTGCTGCCTTAAGGGAAACTGCTGCTCGCCACCGGCGCCCGCGCGCGGCCGCTCGCGGTGCCGGGCGGTGAATACGCCTTGACGCTGCGGTCCTTCGAGGACGCCTGGGCATTGCGCCACCTGTTCGGCGGCGGCGGGCATGTCATCATCATCGGCGGTGGTTTCATCGGGCTGGAACTCGCTGCCGGCGCGGTCGAGCTCGGTGCGCGTGTGACCGTCATCGAAAACCGCGAGCGGCTGCTGGCACGTGCCGTGCCGGCCGAACTGGCGCACCGTCTGCACGCAGAACATGTCGCGCGCGGCGTGACGTTCCATCTCGCTGCCACCGTCGCCTCGGTGGAACGCAAGGCCGTCATCCTGTCATCGGGCGAGCGTATCGCTGGCGACAGTGTCGTCTGCGGCGTCGGCGCGGAGCCGGAGACGGTGCTCGCCGCGAAGGCGGGCCTTGCGGTCGATAACGGCATCGTCACCGATGCGTTCCTGCGCACCGCCGATCCGGCCGTGTACGCCTGCGGCGACTGCGCCGCCTCCGTGCACCCGGATTTCAGCGACGCGCCGATGCGCTTCGAAAGCTGGCAGGTTGCCCGCGATCAGGGCGCCCTAGCCGGACGCAATATGGTGCGGCCGGGCGAGGTGCAGCGCTCCGTGCCCTGGTTCTGGTCCGATCAATATGACATTCATTTGCAGATTGCCGGCGTGCCCCGACTGGGCGCACGGGTCGTCGAACGGCGCTTGCTGGCCGACACATTGCTGCAGTTTCATCTTGACGATCAAGGCCGGCTCGTCGGCGCTGCGGCCGTCGGCGCACTGTCGTCGTTGTCGAAGGACATGCGCGTCGCGCGCATGCTGATCGCCAGGGGTGCCACGCCGGACCCGGCGGCGCTATCGGCGCCGGACCGGCGTCTGAAGACGCTGCTGGCAGCGTAGACCATCGGTGTGTCGCCGGCAGCACGGCGGCCATGCCGACATCAAAGGATGGCAACGGCCATCGGGGAGGAACCATGACAAAATGGCATATCGCGGGCATCAATTTCGACCATATGCATATGGGCGACCTGCTGCGGCAGGTCTTCGAGCATCCCGATGCGGATATCGTCGGCATCTATGACAAGTCGCGGGACCGCATGCGGCAGGCGGTTGACGATTTCGCGATCCCTGAGGACCGCGTGTTCACCGATCTCCATGCCTGCGTCGAACAGACAAAACCGGATCTCGTCATCCTGTGCGCGGCGACGGCCGAGCATGCCGATCATGTCGAACAACTGGCCGGGCACGGCGTTCATATTCTGGTCGAAAAACCCTTTGCCGCCTCGGTCGCCGAAGCACGCCGCATGATCGACGCGATGGAAGGCGGCGGCAAGCTGATGGCGATCAACTGGCCGCTCGCCTGGTTTCCCTGTCACGTCACCTGCAAGCGGCTGATCGACGACGGGGTCATCGGCGACCTTAACGAAGTGCATTTCTACGACGGCAATCGCGGGCCGCTCTATCATCTGGCCGACAAGGTCGAGGTGACGCCGGAGGAGGTGGAGCGGCAGAAGCCGACATCCTGGTGGTACAAGCGCGCCTCGGGCGGCGGCAGTCTTCTCGATTATCTGGGTTATGGCGCGACGCTTGGCACTTGGTTTTACGACGGTAGGGAGCCCATTGAGGTGACGTCCGTCGTGGACGAGACACCCGGCATCGAGGTCGACCAGCACTCGGTCACCGTGTGTCGCTACGATCGCGGGCTGTCCAAACTGGAAACGCGCTGGGGCACTTTCACCGATCCCTGGACCATCCAGCCGCAGCCCAAATGCGGGTTTGTCGTGGTCGGCACCGACGGCACGATCGCCAGCTACGATTACGAGGACCATGTCACCGTTCAGACGCGCGACGCGCCGGAGCCGACACGCGTTCCGGTCGACACTTTGCCGGTGGGTATGCGCGGGCCGATCGAGTATGTGCTCGGTTGCATCGGGCGGGGCGAGCCCGTTGGTGGGCCGCTCGATCCGGCGCTGTGCTTAACGGCGCAGCGTATCGTCGACACCGCCGCCCTGTCGGCGCGCGAGAAGCGCACAATGGCGCTGGTCGCATGACGCAGGACATGCCGGATGCCGACACTTACGCGCTGGCCTCCGCCGACGCCGAAACGATCGAGGCGCCCGAACTGAACTACCGGCCGCCGCAGCCGGCGTCCTACCGCCCGCGCATTGCCCTTATCGGCGCTGGTGGCATTGCTCCCGCCCATCTGGACGCGTATCGGACCGCCGGCTTCGATGTGGCGGTGATCTGCGATCACACGTTGTCAAAGGCGATGGCGCGCCGCGACGCATTCTTCCCCGAAGCCGCGGCGACCGAAGATCCGGAGGCGGTGCTCAGCGATCCCGCGATCGAGGTGATCGACGCGACGACCCATCCGAAGGACCGTGTCGCCATCATCGAAAAAGCGCTTGCCGGAGGCAAACATGTCCTCTCGCAGAAACCGTTCGTGCTCGATCTTGGGACCGGCGAGCGCCTTGCGCGGCTGGCGGACGAAAACGGCGTCAAACTCGCGGTGAACCAGAACGGCCGCTGGGCGCCGCATCTGTCCTATATGCGCGAGGCGGTCAGCACCGGTCTGATCGGCGATCTCATCAGCTGTCACACCAGCATCCACTGGGATCATGGCTGGATCAGGGGAACGGCCTTCGAGGCCATCGAGGCGCTGATCTTTTGCGATTTCGCCATCCATTGGTTCGATTTTCTGATGAGCGTGGCCGCCGATCGCGCCCGCTCGGTCGTTGCCATGAGCACCCGTGCGCGCGGCCAGGACGTGGCGCCGCCGCTGTTGGCCCAGTGCCTTGTGCGTCTCGAAGAGGGACAGGCCTCGCTGATCTTCGACGCCGCCACCCGCTTTGGACCGAAGGACGCCACCTATGTCGCCGGAACTGCAGGCAGCCTGACAAGCACGGGCCCGGATCTCGGCCGCCAGCGCGTGACGCTGTCGACGCAGGCCGGCATCGCCGAACCGGCGCTCGAGGGAGCGTGGTTCAATGACGGTTTTCGCGGTGCCATGGGCGAATTGCTCTGCGCTATCGAGGAGGACCGCGAACCGAGCAACGGCGCGCGTGCCAATCTTGACTGCCTGGCGCTCGCCTTCGCCGCGATTGAATCGGCACGCAGGAATACGGAAATCGACATCGGCGCGGTCCGTCGTTTGCCGGATTAGCAAGAGCCGGGACGCTGGCCCGCGGTCTTTCAGGCCGTGCCGGCGTCCGAACGCGCGAAACTCTCGATCGTCTTGATCGTGCCGTCGAGCATGTCCCCGTTTTCGTCCTTCAACGCCGCCTCGCGCAGCCGCCGTGCCCAGTCTGCGGCGTCCGGTCGGTCGGCGACCACGGTGATGGCATCCATCACCCGGTCGAATTTGCTCAAGCCCCGGGCATGGGTGTCGGAATAGCCTTTGATCAGCCGCCGCGTGCGGATGATTTCGACGGCAAGGTCGTAATCCGTCTTCCGCTGATCCAGTGCCCGTGTCAGCCAGTCTTCCAAGTGGGCCGTCTCTTCGGCATGGCGCAGGGTGCGCCGGCGCCAGCCCTTCATGCCGCCCAGCACATAGAGCTGCAGAAACGGTAGCAGCCGGTCCGTGCGCATGCGCCGCCCACGGTTGAACAGGCGGTCGATCCGCCGCATCCACCGGGGATCGTCTGCGATCCGACGGCCGAGGCCGGCGGGAAACATTCCGACGATCTCCTCGGCGCGCGGATGCATGAACTCCGTCAGCATCATCCGCGCGCCCTCCGGCGGCGCCATTTCGCGGTCGATTCGGGCGAAGCGGTCGCCGCGCGTCTTCAGATCGGCGACGCGGATAATATCGTCATAGGCCATCGCCCTGGCGATGTATTTTGCCGCATCGACCGACAGCGCGTAATCCTTGTCTGCCGTGTCGACGGCCAGCACCCGATCGAGCCGGTCGAGATAAGCGCGCCCGTAGTCGAGATCCTGGAAGTCGACAACGGCGCGCAGGCCGCGTAGCGCCATCTCGGCGACGGCCGACGGATAGGCTGAGACGCGCGCCCGCAAACCGTCCCACGCCTTTTCGAGCGAAGCCGGTCCCTTGACGGTGAAGCCTTCCGGCGTGTCCGTCCGCTGTTCGGCCGTTTCGCCGCCGCCCGTGCTGACGGAATCATAGGCCGCGGCAAAGGCCTCGAGGCTCGCCTTCACGCCCCGTCCGGATGCCCTGATCGTCGCCTCGAAGCTGTCGCGATCGAAGGGCAGCAATTGCGAGCCAGCAAGGGCGCCGAACAGGCTGGCCGAGATCACGGAACCGGCCTCAACGGCGATCCTTTCCATGTCGAAGGCGATAAAACGTCGTGCGGCGATCTCGGCGGCGGCGACGACTTCCTCCGAACTGGCGATGCCGTCGCCGGGCACCACTTTTTCCGATACCGACAAGGCTCGATGCGACGAGGCGATCAGCGTCGTGCGGTCGGGTGTCACGAATCCGCGCTGGATGGCCCGGCCCGCCTCCATCATTTCGGCGGCGACCAGGATATCCACGTCGCCGGCCGCGGGCATCAGCGAGAAGACCGGCGTCCTGTCGCTCCCGGGCGCCATTTCGATGTAGTAGATCGTGGCGCCCGTGCGCTGCGCAACACCCGCCACCGAAGTGGCCTGCACTGCATATCCGTTGCCGCGGGCACATTCCTCGATCCAATTCGTCAGAACGCCGCCGCCCTGTCCGCCGACCGCCATGATCGCCAGCTTGATGATACCGTCGACTTTGGGATCGCGCGGTTTGGGCGCGAGATCGTCGAGAGGGCCGTTCATGGCGCCGCGTCGGCGAAGGCGAGGCGCGCGCCCGCCCGGCGTCCCTGCAGATAGGCGATGATGCGGCCCGTAAACGCGCTGAGCGCCTTTTCGATCGAAGACGGGTTGTGCACGACGTCGGCGCGGTAGAAGGAGGGGCACAGGATCGCGGCGTCCGCCACCTCGCCGCAATTGCCGCAGCCGACGCAGCTCTCGTCGATGCTGGCAATGGGATCGTCGCGCAGCGGATCGTCCAGTGTCTTCAGCGAAAGCGAGGGACAGCCCGACAGCCGGATACAGGCGTGATCGCCGGTACAGATGTCCTCGTCGACGCCAAATCGCGGTTTGGCGACGCGCCGGCCTTCCTTGATCGCCTTGGCCGTTGCCGGTTTTTCCCGGCGCTGCCGGTTAAGCATGCATTCCGATGAGGCGACGATGACTTTCGGGCCGTCATAGTCCGTTGTCAGCGCCTCCTTCAGCGTGTCGCGCATTTTGCCGACATCGTAGGTGTTGTCGATTTCGCGCACCCATTCGACGCCGATGCCCTTCACCGCCTTGGCGATGGGGTGATTGGTCGATTTCGTCGCGTTTTGGGCGCGCGACGACATCACATCCTGTCCGCCCGTGGCCGCGGAATAGTAGTTGTCGACGACCACCACGACGCTGTCGGACCGGTTGTAGACGGCGTTGCCGATGGAGGAGGACAGACCGTTGTGCCAGAAGCCGCCATCGCCGAGGATGGCGATGGAGCGCTTTTCGCCGCCGCCGTCGAAAGCGGCGTTGGACGCGGGTCCGAGACCGTAGCCCATGGTCGTGCCGCCGATCTCGAACGGCGGCAGGGTGGCGAAGAGATGGCAGCCGATGTCGCCGGCGATCTGGTGTTTGCCGAGATCGCCCTCGGCCAGTTTCATCGCGGCGAAGATCGGCCTTTCGGGACACCCGGTGCAGAAACCCGGTGGACGGATCGGCACGGTCTTCGACAGGTCCGGTATCTCGATCGCGTCCTCGCGATTGGGCGCGCGGCGCTGCGCCGGCAGCAAAGCCGGCGCGGCCTGTTTCAGGAAGGTCTCAATGCTGTCGAGCATCACCTTGCCGGTGTATTCGCCGGCCATCGGAAAGATGTCCTTGCCATGCAGCCGCGTCGTGCTACCGGCTCTGAAAAGCTGCGTGGAAAGGGCTTGTTCGATAAATTCCGGTTGGCCTTCCTCGACCACCAGCACGGCCGATTTGTCGGCGCAGAAGGCGCGCACCTCGTCATCCACCAGCGGATAGGTGACGTTCAACACATACAGTGCCACATCGCTTTCGCCATAAATGTCGGCAAGCCCGAGCTGCTGCAGAGCGCGGATCACGCCATTATACATGCCGCCCTGCAGGATGATGCCGATTTTGGCATCCTCTGGACCGAAGAATTCGTTGAGCCGGCGCTCCTGGATGAAGGCCTGCGCGGCCGGCCAGCGGTTGTTGATTTTGTCCTGTTCCTGGGCATAGGACATTGGCGGCAACACCACGCGCGCGAAGTCCCGCTGCGGGTCCGACAGCGCGTCGCGCACGGTCAGCGGCGGGCGTTTGTTGTCCTTGGCTGTGAAGCTGCCGGTGACATGGCAGGAGCGGATGCGGACCATCAGCATGACCGGCGTGTTCGATGCCTCCGACAGGTCGAAACCGTCTTCCACCGCCTTGACGATCGACGGCAGGTTCGGACGCGGGTCCAGCAGCCATATCTGCGATTTCATCGCGAAGGCGTGGCTGCGCTCCTGCATGATCGAGGATCCTTCCCCGTAATCCTCGCCGATGACGATCATCGCGCCGCCATTGACGCCGGAGGAGGCGAGATTGGCCAGCGCGTCCGAAGCGACATTGACACCGACCGATCCCTTGAACGTGACCGCGCCGCGGATCGGATAATGCACCGAGGCCGCCAGCATCGCCGCTGCGGCCGCTTCGGAGGCATTCGCCTCGTAGCGCACGCCGAGTTCGGAAAGGATTTCCTCCGCGTCGGCCAGCACGTCCATCAGATGGCTGATCGGCGCGCCCTGATAGCCGCCGACATAACCCACACCGCATTGCAGTAGCGCCTTGGTGATGGCCAGGATGCCTTCGGATGCGAAGGTCTCGCCATCGCCGAGCTTGAGTTTCAGGACTTCCTTGGCAAAGGACCGTTCGGCCATATCGTTTACCCTCTTTCGTCCGCCTGATCGCGCCGCGCCGGATGATCAGAAGTCGTGTTTGCGCACATTCGCCAACAGTCGCTGCAGCGTTGACACGAAGGCGGCGTGTTCCTCCTCGGAGACCCCGGTGAACATGCGCTGGTACATTTTCGCCATCGACGGCCAGAGCCGTTCGAACGCGGCACGGCCGGCGTCGGTGATGGCGATGCGGGTGACCCGGCTGTCTTTGCGATCAGGTCGACGGCGGATCAGCCCTTCCTCCTCCAGCGCGTCCAGCGCCCGGCTGAGCGTCGATTGCTCGACCACCGCATAGACCGATAACTCGCTGATCTGGAGATCGTTGATGGTCGACAGAACCGAGAGCGCGCGCATTTTCGGGGTGGTCAGCCCCAGGGCTGCCATCTCCTCGCGCAGGCTGGCATTGTAACGCCCCATGATGCGGTTCATCAAATAGGGCGCGAAATTGTTGAGACCGATTTCGCCGAGATAGGGCGGCGGATCGGCAAGCGTCGGATTGGGAGTGTCCGTCATGCGCCCAGCCTCCTTGCCAGAAGAAAACCCGAACCGCCGGCAAGGCCCGGACCCGGATGGGTCGAGGCGCCGATCTGATGCAGATTGCGGATGGTCGCCGCCCCGTCGATGGTGTGCGAAGCCTGGCGCCAGATGAAGAACTGGTCGAGTTGACAGGCGCCGCCATAGGGATCGCCGCCCTCCAGGTTCATGTTCAGGCTTTCCAGGTCGGTTGGCGCATAGGCCTTTCGTGCCAGCACGTTCTTTTTGAGATCCTTGATGTGATTTTCCAGAATGCGCTCGATCCGGTCGGCGAAGGCCTCGCGCACGGCGTCGGTCCACGCGCCGTCGGTTTCGATGTCACCCGCCGCGTCGCCTTTGATGTGCCGTGGTGCGTCGGGGATCTGCAGCCACAGGATCGCCTTGCCCTCTGGGCAGCGCGTCGGATCCAACCGGTGCGGCTGGCCGACACAGATGGTCGGGGTTTCGGGCAGCAGGCCGCGTTCGGCCTCGTTGGAGGATTTCGAGACCGCGTCAATGCCGTCGGTCAGGTGAACCAGCGCGACATCCTCGAGGCCGGGCGCCTGCCACGCGATCGGCGCGTCGAGCGCGTAGTGAAGCTGGAAATTGCTGCGCCCGTGCCGGAAGTTGCGGTTGCTGCGGCGGCACACATCCGGTGCGCTTTCGTCCAGCAGCCGGCCGAACAGTTGCCCGGGCGTGACGGAACAGACGATCTGGTCGGCCTCGTGCGCCGTCCCCTCAGCGGTCACCACGCTTTGGGCGCGGTCGTCCTTGACGAGCACTTTCTCGACATCGGCGCCCGTGCGCAACTCGCCGCCGCGCTCTTCGATCAACGCCTTGAAGGCCGCGGCCGCGGCCCCCGCACCGCCTTTCGCCACCGGCGCGCCGGCGGCCTCCAGCGCAAATGCGATAACCTTGCCCATTTGCCCGCTATAGGTGGATTCAGGCGTAAGGCCGGTGTGCAACACCCATGGCGCCCACAGCGCCTGTACGGTCTCCGACCGGTAGTGCGCTTCCAACCAGGCGCGCGCCGGTGTCAGCGCATTGCCCATCCAGGCGGCAAGGCCGCGCGGGCTTCGCTTCCACGCCTCGCGTGCCACCAGCCAGGCGGTGGATCGGCTCCATAGGTCGCCGCCAAGCAGGGCGAACAGAAAGGCCGAGTCCGCTTCGACCGCGCTGACGTCCCGTGCATGCTGGTCGCCGTCGCCGGCGGCAAGCGCGTTGAAGGTGGCGACATTGGCGGCGCGGTCGGTGTTCAGCGCCAGCGCCGAGCCGTCGGGGCGCAGCACGCCGGTGGGCGTGGTGGTGTGGCAGAATTCCAGCCCGTGCCGCGCCAGGTCCTCCCCCAACACGCCATAGGCGGGCGATGTCAGGAACAGCACGAAGGTCGCGGCCATGACGTCGTGATGAAAGCCGGGAACGGTAATGTCCTCGGTGCGCATGCAGCCGCCCGGCCGGTCGCCGCGCTCCAGGATCAGGACGCGCTTGCCCTTGCCGGATAGCATGGCGGCGGCGACGAGCGTGTTGATGCCGCCGCCGACAAAAATGACGTCATGCCGTGCCATGTCGCCGCGTCAGTCGGCCTGGACCAGGGCGAGCGCCCGGATCGGGCTGCCCGTGCCATGCACCAGTTTCAGCGGCGCGGCAATCAGGACCGCGCCTTTCGGCGGCAGTTGATCGAGGTTGGCCAGGCTTGCGAGGCCGTAGCGGTTGGCCTTGTGCAAAAGATTGTGGGCCGGGAAGGGCGGCTCCATGCCGCCGGCGCTGCCGGCATCAGTGCCGATGCATTCCGATCCCCAGCCGACAATGCCCCTGGACAGCAGATACTCGATGCAGTCGACCGTCGGTCCTGGCGAATGCGGTCCGTTCTCGTCCATATTGAGGAAGGCTTCCTCGGAGTCGCTGCGTTTGTGCCAGTCCGAGCGCATGACCACCCATTCGCCTTCGCCGATCGCGCCGTGCTCGTCTTCCCATGCCCGCACATGATCGGCGGTCAGCAGAAAGTCGTTGTCGGCTTCGACTTCGCCGGAACAGTCGATGACGTTGACCGGTGCCACGAAATTTTGCGGCGGGATCGTATCGGTGTAGCCGTCGGCATAGTCCTTGCCGGTGATCCAGTGGTGAGGCGCATCGAAATGGGTGCCGGAATGTTCGCCGATTTTCAGCCAGTTCCACGCCCAAAACGGTCCATCCTCGTCATATTCGGAGATCTTGTGTACTTCGATCTTCGGTGTGTCTTTGGCGAGGTCCGGCGGCAGTTTCAGCAGCGGCGTGTCCGGCCCGAGTGGGCCGCTCAGATCGACGACCTTCACATTGCCGGACAAAAGTCCGGATGCGAGCGCTGCCAGTGTGGATTGATCCGTCATGATGTCATCTCCTCCCAAACGCAGGCCGGCCGCCGGCCGAAATGAAATTGTGCTTCGTTACGCTAGACAAATTAGCATGCATTTGCAAATATCTTTCCAGCTTGGAGGTTCCGAAAGAGTGCAAGACGCCTATGATGCCGTCATTATCGGCGCTGGACATAACAGCTTGGCCTGCGCGGCGCATCTGGCGGCCAAGGGCTGGTCTGTCGGTGTCTTTGAGCAGGCCGAGATGGCCGGTGGCGCTATCAAGACCCTGGAACTGACCGCGCCCGGCTTCCGGCACGACTGGGCGGCGATGAACATGAACCTTTTCGCCGGCTCCGATTTTTTCAAGGCCTATTCGGATGAATTGATGCGCCACGGATTGGCCTTCGCGCCGGTCGAGAATTGTTTTTCGAGCGTGTTCCCGGACGGGCGCTGGCTCGGCATCGGCAATGATCTGGAGACCAATCTGAAGCGCATCGCCGCTTTCAGCCCGGCCGATGCCGAGACCTGGAAACAGCTCAGCGCGGCGTTTCCGGATCGGGCGGAGCACATTTTCGGACTCCTCGGCAGTCCGATGAAAATGCATGTATTTGCACGCTTCCTGTTTCGACTCTGGAGGAAGGAAGGGTCCGCTGAAGCGGCCGCCCTGATCCGCTTCCTGATGGCCTCGCCGCGCGACTGGCTGACCGAGACCTTCGAGTCGCCGCATCTGCGGGCGACGCTGGCCGCCTGGGGCATGCATCTGGACTTCGCCCCGGATGTGTCCGGCGGTGCGCTGTTTCCCTATCTCGAGGGCATGGCCAATCAGAGTTTCGGCATGGTGCTCGGCAAAGGCGGCGCCGGAACGGTCGTCGCGGCGCTGCGATCCATGGTGAAGGACGAGGGCGGGGAGATTCATTGCGGACAGGCGGTTGAGACCATCATCACCGAGGGCGGCAGAGCTGTCGGCATCGTCCTTGCGGGTGGCCGCCAAGTGAGCGCGCGTAAATCGGTGATCGCCTGCACCGGACCCGCCGCGCTGGTGGACCGGCTTTTGGGCGACGGTGTCGGCGGAGACGGCTTTGCAGCGAAAATGCGGCGTTTCCAATACGCGCCCGGCACCATGATGATCCATCTGGCGATGGACGATCTGCCCGATTGGCAGGCCGACGAGGCCTTGCGGCGCTTTGCCTATGTGCATGTTGCGCCGTCGCTCGACCAGATGGCGCGCGCCTATCAGCAGGCGATCGCCGGCCTGTTGCCCGATGAGCCGGTGATCGTCTGCGGCCAGCCGACGACGGTCGATCCGTCACGGGCGCCGGAGGGCAAACACGTGTTGTGGATGCAGGTGCGCATGGCGCCGGCGGTCGTCAAGGGCGATGCGGCCGGCGCGATCGCGGCGACGGATTGGGACACCATCAAAGAGCCCTTTGCCGAGCGCGCGCTCGACATCGTTGAACGCTACGCGCCCGGGCTGCGACGCCGCATTCTCGCCCGGCATGTCGTCTCGCCGCTGGACCTGCAGGCCGACAATCCCAATCTCGTCGGCGGCGACCAGATTGGCGGCAGCCATCATCTGACACAGCATTTTCTGTTCCGACCGGCCTATGGCCTCGCCAACGGCAAGACCCCGGTCGACAATCTTTATCTCACCGGCGCCAGCGTCTGGCCGGGCGCAGGTGTCGGTGCGGGATCAGGATATCTTCTTGGCCGGCAACTGGCAGGCTCTTAGATCGACAACCGAAACGACAAAATCGATGGAGGGAAACCATGCATTCAATTACACGGCGTTCGGTTCTGAAATCCTCGTGCGCGCTGATCGCGCTCGGCGTCACCGGCGCGCCGGCGCTCGCCCAGGCGATCGACGAATTGGTGATCGCCTACAATGTCAATCTGCCGTCCTGGGACCCGACAGTCGGTCCCTCGGCGGTGAACCCGACCATCCAGGGCATTTACCAGTCGGTGTTCGACATGTTCATCCACCAGAATCCGGATCTGAGTTTCGCGTCGGGTATCATCACCGACTGGGGCTGGAACGATGATCGCAGCCAGATTTTCATGACCGTACGCGAGGGTGTGCAATGGCATGACGGGTCGCCGTTGACACCGGAGGATGTTGTCTGGTCGCTCGAGCGCGCCGGCAAGCCCGAAACCGGCAACCCGATCCAGTTCATATGGGGCAAGATCGGCAACTTCGCCATTGACGGCAACCGCATCACCGCCGACGTGCTCGCTTTCGAGCCGACCATCTTCAAATGGATGTCGTTTCTGACCGGCTATGTGCTGCCGAAGGCCTATTACGAGCGCGTCGGGCCGGACGGGTTCGAGGCCGCGCCGATCGGCTCCGGCCCCTATATGGTGGATCGTTTCGAGCGCAACGCCTTCGTGCGTCTCAAGGCCAATGAGAACTATTGGGGCGGGAAACCGGAGTTCGAGACGGTCACCATCAAATTCGTCACCGATTCCGCCTCCCGCGTCGCCGAGATCGAATCCGGCAACGCCCACGTCACCCTGGAAATGCCCTACGAGGAATATGATCGTCTGAAGGGCCGGGCCGGCCTCAGCGGCACGCAACGGCCGATCTCGGATATCGGCATGATTTTCTTGAACGACGTCGATGTGATGACGGATCCGAATGTGCGCAAGGCCGCCGCCCATGCGATCGACAAGAAGCTGATCGTCGAGCGGCTGCTGTCCGGCTATGGCGTTCCGATCGACACGCTGCAAACGCCGGATTATATCGCCTACGATCCGTCCGTCACGGTCAACTACGATCCGGACAAGGCGCGCGAGCTGCTGGCGGCATCGGGCTATTCGACCGACAATCCGGTCCGGTTCAAGATCCAGACGACGCGCGGCTTCAAGCCGAAGGACTACGAGATCATCCAGGCGATCGTGGGACTGTGGCGGCGAGTCGGCATCGAAGCCGAAATCGAGGTCTATGAGATCGCCAAGCATTTCGAACTGCGCGCCGCCGACCAGCTTGCGCCCGCGGCCTTCTACAATTGGGGCAATGCCGTGGGCGATCCGACCACCTCGACCGGATTTGCCATGTTCGGCCCGTCTCCGCATTCGGTTTGGGACGGCGAGGATCTCGTCGGCATGATCGGCCCGCTGTGGGGCGAGGGCGACGAAGACAAGCGCATTGCCGGCTGGAAAGAGGTCGATGCCTATATCGCCGACAACGCGCTGGTCATTCCGCTGATCCAATATGTGCAGCCGATCCTGCATTCCGATGGCGTCAATGTCACGCAACACGCTTCGGGCGCGCTGCTGCCGCATTTGATGACGCGCAATTGATGGTGCATGATTCGGGACCGCCGCCGCTCGATCGGCGGCGGTCTCATGCTGCCGGGATGTGTGTGCCGTGATCCTCGTCAAGACCATTGTCATGCGTCTGCTCACGATGGCGATCACGTTGTTCGGTGTCGCCGTCATCGTTTTCTTTGTTATCCGCATCGTACCGGGCGATCCGATCGCGATGATGCTGCCGCCGGGCGCCTCGGAGGCCGATATCGACCGCCTGCGGGCGCTCTATGGGCTCGACAAATCCATCGTCGAGCAGTTCGGCATCTGGCTCGGCGGGGTCGTGCAGGGCGATTTCGGCACCTCGATTTCGACCCGCCAGCCAGTGCTCGACCTGGTGCTCGGCCGTCTGCCGGCGACGCTGGAACTGGCGATTTTCGCTTTGGTGCTGGCCGTGATCATCGGCGGTGCCATGGCGCTGACCGGAACGCGCTATCGCGGCACGCGCACGGAAGCCGGCATCGATATCGCCAGCGGCATCGGCCTGTCCGTGCCCGATTTCCTCTGGGGTCTTGTGCTGATCCTGCTGTTCGGCGTGCTGTTTCCAGTGTTTCACATCTCCGGCCGCGTCTCGCCGGCGCTGGACCTGCCCTTCGTGACCCAGTTCTACGTGTTCGAAAGCGTGGTGCGGCTGCGTTTCGACCTGTGGTGGGACCTGCTGACGCATATGTTCATGCCGGCGCTGGCGCTCGCTGTTCCGCTCGCCGCCATCATCAGCCAGTTGCTCAAACAGTCGCTCAAGGAAACGATGCATCTCGACTATGTGACGCTGTCCCGCACCAAGGGTTACGGCGAAAACCATGTCATCGTTGCCGAGGCACTGCCGAATGCCGTGCTGCCGACGCTCACTCTGATCGGCGTGCAGTTCACTTTCCTGATCGGCGGCACGGTGATCATCGAGCGGCTGTTTTCCTATGAGGGGCTCGGCAACATGGCGATCGACGCCGTGATCAACCGCGATCTGCCGTTGATCCAGGGCATCGTCATCCTGTTCGCGCTGATCTTCACCATGGTCAATCTCGTCGTCGACATGACCTATGCGCTGCTCAATCCGAGGCTGCGCCATGCTTGACGGGCGCGAACTCGTTGCCCGCCGCATCCACACGCGGCTGTGGCTGTCGGGCGGCTGGCTGCTCGTCCTGGCGCTGGCGGCGCTGTTCGCGCCGTGGATCAGCCCGAAGGACCCGCTGGCCCAGGACCTGTTCGCCGCGCGTCTGCCGCCGTTCTGGATGGCGGGTTCTGAACCCGGATTTTGGCTCGGCACCGACAGCCTCGGCCGCGACGTGCTGTCACGCATCATCTATGGCGCCCGCATCGCGCTCGCCGTGGCGCTGATCGCCGGTATCGCCACCTGCGTGATCGGCTCGGCCCTGGGTCTGATCGCCGGTTTCATGCGCGGCTGGGCCGACCGGTTGATCTCGCGCCTGGTCGATATCTGGATGGCCTTTCCGCCGGTGCTGTTCGCCATCCTGCTGATTGCCGTGCTCGGCACCGGGTTGCATTCGATCATCATCGCCATCATCGTCATTGACTGGACGCGCTTCTGTCGGGTGGTGCGGGCCGAAGCGATGAATCAGTCGGCGATGGATTATGTCGTGAGCGCGCGAGTCGCCGGCCATTCGCGCTTCGGCATCATGCTGCGCGAGATCCTGCCCAATGTGCTGCCGACCGTGGTCGCGCTGGTGACGCTCGAAATGGGCATCGCTGTCATCGTCGAGGCGATCCTGTCTTTCGTCAACCTGTCGATCTCGACCGACGCACCGACCTGGGGCGGCGTGATCGCCGAAGGGCGTATCTCGATCCACCAGGCCTGGTGGGTGTTGGTGTTTCCGCTTGTCACCCTGTTTCTCACAGTCCTGTCCTTCAGCCAGTTCGGCGAAGGGCTGAAGGACCGCTTCGATCCGGTGCTGCGATGAGCGCGTTCCTGACCATCGATAATCTCAGCGCCGGGATCCGCGGCCATGGTCAGCGGCTGCTGCGATCGGTGTCCCTGTCGGTCGATGCCGGGGAGGCACGCGGTCTGGTCGGTGAAAGCGGTGCCGGCAAATCGATGATCGGCAAGGCGGTGCTCGGCATCCTGCCGCGGGCGGTCGAGATCGTCGAGGGCGAGATCTGGCTGGCGGGCGAGCGCCTGCGCGCCATGAGGCCGGCGGATCGGCGGCGGCTGATCGGGGCCACGGCGGCGCTCATTCCGCAGGATCCGCTGACGGCGCTGAACCCGTCCCACCGCATCGGGCCGCAAATCACCGACCGGCTTGTCGACATTCTCGGCTGGCACAAGCCGGATGCGAGGTCGCGGGCGCTGGAATTGCTGCACGAGGTCCATATCGACGATCCGGAACGGGTGATGGAGAGCTATCCGCATGAACTGTCCGGCGGCATGCGCCAGCGCATCCTGATCGCCGCGGCCTTTGCCGCCGAGCCGCGCCTGATCATCGCCGACGAGCCGACGACGGCGCTCGACGTAACCGTGCAAAAGCAGATCCTGCGGCTGATCGACGAGATGCAGGCGCGGCACGGAACCGCGCTGCTGTTCGTCACCCACGATCTCGGCGTCGTCTCCAAGGTGTGCGGCAGTCTCACTGTGCTTTATGCCGGCATGGTGGTGGAGGATGCTGCGGTCGACACTTTTTTCCGCGGCCCGAAAAGCCCCTATTCGCAGGCGCTGCTGCGTGCCACACCGAAATATACCGATCCGCAATCCTCGCTGGTGCCGGTCGATCCGACGATCATCGAAGCGGCGCGGGAGCAGGTTCGCGAGGCTGACCGGGAGTGGTCGCATGGCCGCTGACGAACCGCTGTTCCGTGTCCGCGGCCTCGAGGTCGCGCTGCCCGACATGACGGCGAAGCCGCTCTTTGGGCGGGCGCCGCGCATCGACATTCTCAAGGGTCTCGATTTCGACATCGACCGCGGTGCGGTGCTCGGCATTGTCGGCGGATCGGGATCGGGAAAATCGACGCTCGGGCGGGCGCTGCTGCGGCTGGTGGATTGCAGTGCCGGGACGGTGGCGTTCGGGGGGCGCGACATCACGCATCTCGGCGAGCGTGATTTGCGGCCGCTGCGCAGGCGCTTTCACATGATCTTTCAGGATCCAATGTCGTCACTGAACCCGCGCCGCACAGTCGGTGCGATCATCGCCGATCCGTTGTATCTGCATGGCTTCGATCGGATTTCGGAGCGCGTCGACGCGGCGCTCGCCCATGTCGGCCTGGAGCCTGGCTTCCGCGGACGCTATCCGCATGAGCTGTCCGGCGGACAGCGGCAGCGCATCGGCATCGCCCGGGCGATCGCGCTTGAGCCGGAATTCATCCTGGCCGACGAGATCGTGTCGGGGCTGGACGTCTCTTCCCAGGCCCAGGTGCTCAACCTGCTAGACCGGCTGGTGCGGGATCTCGGGCTGACGCTGGCCTTCATCAGCCATGACCTGTCGGTGATCCGGCGGCTGTGCAGCCGGGTCATGGTGCTGCATCGCGGCCGGATCGTGGAAAACGCGTCAACGCGTGACGTCTTCGAGCGGCCCCGGGCCGCCTATACCCGTGAATTGCTTGACGCCATCCCGCTGCCGGATCCCGATCAGCCCGGTTGGTAGCGGGCGACCGCTTCCGTGCGGCACGCCTTACCACCAATATTCGACTTGAAGCCCGGCGCCCCAGGCCTGCGTCGTGTCAATGTGATGTGGCCATCCCACCTGTCCCTGGAAGGTCTGGCTCCAATCGGCACGGGTTACATACGCGCGGAAAGTCGGTCGGGAGAAAAAGCCCCTTTCCGGCGCCCACTCGAGCGCCAGCGTCTGTTTGAGCAGATAGCCCTCGCTCTGGTCGTTCCAGTCGACGATGTAATCGAGGCCCAATTCGCCTGTCAGGCGCCAATGGTCGCCGAGGAACCAGGTAGGTCGCGCACCAACGCTGAACCAGGCTTGATCGACCGCATCGAAATCTCGGGATTTCTTGTACTCGAATAGCACGAGGCCCATCATCGCCCAGCGGTCGCCATCATAGAAATAACTGTTCAGCAGCCGAGCGGTCCTGGCGTCTTCGAGATCATCGGAGGACTGGGGCGACAGCAGTTTTTCACCCACCCAATAGGGTTCGCGTGCATAGGCGAAGGCCGACCGCGCCACCCCGCGGCCATATTGAACGATCAGATCGTTGGAGCCGCCCCAAAGATTTTCCTGACTGTGCCGTAGCGCGACGGCCCAGCCGCGGGTGTCGTGAATGCCCGTCGTTCCAGTGTCGTCGTCGAAGATACGCGAAAGCCGGACGTCGAGCGCCAGCGTTCCGCCGGGGTTGGTTTCAATCCCGGTGATCCCGAAATCATGATTGTGCTGGTACACGGTGCCGGTGTTGTCGGCGTCGTACAGTTCCTCGCGCAGATAGGAATAGGAGAATTGCACCGATCCCAGCGGGACATCATAGACACCAAACCCGTCTCCCTGAACATTCATGTAGTAGTAGTCGGTGATGTAGATGTCCTGGAGCAGAATCTCCCGCCGACCGATCCACGCTTTCGCGGAAGTGCCGGCGATATCGCCGAACTCGACATAGTTCATGATCGGATGGCCGCCTTCGATCGACTCGCCATAGGCGCCGGAAAAGGCCGTTTTATAGCCGTAGCCCACATAGTCCAGGAACGGGTTGTCCCAAAGCGCCAGTTTGCCGAAACCGCTGATCGAAAGGTAGTTGTCGCATTCATTGCCCAGGCGGTACTTCCACGCCGCACCGGGCGCCCAGAAGCAGGACTGAACGGGGGCGTTGAGCGAAGCGCCGACGCCGGCCCGCATATAGCCGTCGACGATGATCTCATGCCCGTCCCTTGAAAACAGCGTTGCCGCGGAGGTCGGCTGCCACGCCATCGCAAGGCCGATGCACAGGGCGCCGAGCAGCCTCACGGCTCGCTCCGGGCCGGTACGGCTCTGTTGCCGGCGCGAATGACAATCGATTCATCGGCATTGACATCTTCCCAGACTAGGCGCCTGTTCTTGATTTGCACCGACCGGGAATTGTCCAGTCCGGGATAGATTCCGTCGGGCCAATCCACAATGAAACTAAGATGATCGCGCGCCTTCGCGCTGTAGAGATACAGCACCTCGCTCGGTTCGGTGCCGTGGTGCTCGCCGCGCAATATGGCGATATAGGAGTTCCCGCTGACAATATTGAAAAGGTTGACGGCCGACAGGAACCGAATCCTGCCATTGACGAGGAAGGGGTTTTCTTTACGCAGAGCGATCAGCGACCGGGTGAGGTGGCGAAGCCGCCGCGCCGGCGGCTGGTCCGACATCTCCCAAGGCATGTAAAGCCGCGTCCAGGCAGGGTCGGACTTGTCGTGCCGGCGCCAGTGTTCGTTGCTATGGTGATAAGCTAGGCCGATTTCGTCGCCGTAGAAAAGCTTTGGAACGCCGGGAGCGACGAACAGCAGCTTCAGCGCCGCCGCGTAGCGCGCCGGACTTGCCTGTTCGAGCGACAACATTCGCGGAATGTCCTGGTTGTTGATGAAGTTGACGAGCTGCCGTGCACGCGCCTTCAGCGGGTTGTGAGGCGATTGGGCATCCAGGATATGGCGGATGACATTCGGTGTGCCGAGATTGTCCATCCGCCCCGTGAAATACGCCCGCGCGGCCGTGGCGAAGGAGAAATTGAACATCGTCGTGTGATTGAGGCCCTGAAGCCATTCGACAGAAGGCGACGTCTCGCCGGGTTTCAGCCCTTCTTCGAAAACACCGCCATCGAAATACTCGCCTATCAGAATGATGTCCGGATGAGCCCGAACGAGTTTCGCTTCTAAGTCGGCTATGAAGTCGGGATAGATGTTTTTGACGGCGTCGAGGCGGAACCCGTCCACCCCGAGCGCAAGCCATTTGTCGAGCGCGCGCGACAGATAGGCCTTCACCTGCGGGCTTCTCTGGTCGAGATCCGCAAGATTGCCGTTCAGATATCCGGTGTAGTAGGTCGCCGGGTCGTTCCACTCTACCCAGGACAAAGGCGGATGGAACCAGCCGTCATCGAGGAAGGTCTCCCGGCAAGTTTTCCCGTCGGCGAGGGAACAGGGGCCGGCGACGTAGCGTCCGTCATCGAACAGGGCACCCATTTCCAGATGGTTGCTATCATCCAAAACGGTTGTGTCGATCGGTGCCGGGCTGGTGTGGTTGAGGGCGACGTCCAAAACAACTTTAATGGGCGGATCGTAACTGTGTGCCTTGTCGATCAGCCCTTTTAGAAGAACGCCTCGCGACAGCACGTCATCCAGCGTCTCTCCGGCTTTGGGCGGATTGACGAAGTGCTCCTCCAAACGCATGAAGTCCTTCGTCCAATAGCCGTGATAGGCCGTCCCACCGGCCGAGAAGTGATAGCCGTTGACGTTCTCGAAAACCGGTGACAACAGCACGACGGTAACGCCGAGGTCATGCAGGTAGTCGAGTTTGTTGACGACACCCTGGAGGTCGCCGCCCCAATAGGCGTCGATCTTGACGCCGCTCTTCTCTTCGGACGCATTGAGATAGTGCATCCTGTCGAGCCAATAGCGGTTCGTGCGATCGTAGGCGCCGTCGCCCGGAAAAGCGAAATGCGGGATATCGTTCGCGTCGTTGCCGTTGGCGAAGCGGTCGACCATGATGGAGTATATGATGTCGTTGCCGAGGCCGCCTGACGCGGCGATGGGGGCCGATGGCTGCAGTGCAAGACATGCCGCGGCCATGATCGCGCCGACGCCGGAGCGAGGGATCAGGCGCCAATGCCGCTTTTGCCGCCCGCTCCGGGGTCGGTCGGGCTCCGCCGCAGGCGTTTGCATCGTCCGATTGCGCTCGATCATCGCTTGGCGTTCCCGTTCCGGTGAGCCGCGAAAAGGCGATTGTCGCCGTCGCGGGCGGTGGGTGCTGCCGTGATGTAGCGCTCGCCGCCATGGATCGTGGGCGGAAGCGCCCAGCTGTTGTCATCGGATGCGGCCGCGCGGCCGATGATCGCCGTCCGCGCGGTGCGGTGGACATAGTCGTCCCAGGACTGGCCATAAAGGTAGGTCAGCCCCCACGAGCACACACCGCCCATAAGGATGCCGCCGAACAAGAACCGGAAGCCTCGATAGACCCCGCTTTGCCTCTCCAGCACCGATCCGAACAGCGAAGGATTGAGATAGGGGTTGAATTGCCGGACTCGAACGGTTGCGCCTGCACGCCTGACCGCGCGGATACGGTCACCGAGCGTTTTGAATCTCCGGCGCAGCAAATACAGCTTCCAGGTAATGATCTCGATCAGCGTGCTGCAGACCGACGCCCCATACATGCCGCCGATCGTGAAGGCGAAGATGATGCCGTAGCTGAAGTAAAGGGCCGCATGCAGGTTGACGGTGCCTCCGTAGCAATAGTGGACAAGCATGTTGCCGGAAATGAAGGCCAAAGGGGTTCCGAGCGCGACCAGGAAGAACTTGCGGATGATCTCGAAGGGGGTGGAGACGTAAGAACGTCCGCCGATCTCGTTGAAGAATTTCGTCCAGTATTGTGTCCGCCACAGCCAGCGCCTGCGCCCGTGATCGTTGACATAGACGGGCATGGCGTAGTCCGCGAGGTCGGCAAAATCGATGCGGAAACAGTGGCCAGGCATGCCGCTCGATCCTGTCGGCCGCTGATTGCCGGCCATGTAAATGAAAAACCGTGGCTCCTTGCCCTTCGGCACGAAAAACCGCCGCAGGACCACCTCCAGACACATTCCGCCTGATGTTTTTTGGAGCCTGGTCCGTTTGACGAAGTTGCGAATCCGGGCGTGCGGTGATTCAAGGAGGACGATCGCCCCGGAACGGTCGGCGAAGACGCACATTTCCAGTGTAATGTTGTCGACGATAAGGTTGACGCCGAGCGTGCGGCGCCATTCCGGAAACAGCCGTTTGAAGCGGCCCTTGCTGAGTAGGATCGGCAACGCCTCGTGGATGGCCATGTTGGTGAGCGTGAAGCCAACGAGCCGCGGAACGTCAAGGACGGCATCGATTCCGATGATCGGGATGCCCATGCCAATGTAAAACATAGCATGTGCCAGCAGTTTTTCGAGCAGATTGCGTATTGGCCGAAAAGCCGGAATCGCGTGTTGTGCGCCGCCATGCTCCAGCCAGTCGGCGGTGGTGTTGAAATAGCGGACGGAATAGATAGGCAGAACCACAAGCGCCCATTTGCTGAGGACGAAAAGCGGCCATTGCTCCTGATTAGGAACGCCGAACGGCACGGTCAGGTAGTTCGAGGGGTCGAATATGCTCAACCAACCGTTCATGGGGTGTCGCCTGCCGATCTGGTGTTTGACATGTGCCGGCCGTCGCAGCGCGGATTACCGGTCGGGAAGACGCGGCCGACATGCATCGGTGGACACTTTCGCGGTGTTCGGGATGAGGCGCTGGACTGTCTGCCTGGATGCCGTCCGGGTTGTCGGCATCGAACCCAAAAAGCTGTTAGGCGCTGCCTTGCGCGACCGTATCTCGGCCTTCGTTATCGGGATCGCTTGTCTGTCGCTGCGTTCCTGAAAGAGGATGTTCTCACGGACCGCTTCCAGGAAATACTCAGAGCGTGTCAGGTTGCGAATCCGGCCCATGGTGCGCGTCATGATGTCGAGGCGCCGCTCTTGGTTCTGGAAGGCCGACTTCGCCGCCAGGATGCCTTCTTGGACGCTTCTGACATTGTGTTCGAACGTCCGCCGGCGATAGGCGTTGTTGCTGATGAACAAACGGTCGCGCAGCGTCCGCCAGTCGGCTGCATTGAACTCCGCCGGTTTGTCGATATCGGGTTTGATGTCGATGAAGAAGGTAGTATCGGGTTCGAAGATATCGACCTGGCCGCCATTGGCCGCGGTAATGATGAACCCGCCCTGCATACCGACCCAGATCGGCGCATAACCGAAGGGTTCGAAGTACGACGCCATGAGCGCGCCGTCCACGCCGGCGGCCACCAGCAGTTCGATGTCGGGGTCGAAAGCGTCTGTGGCGATGTTGTCTGGAAAGCGGTCGATCAGATCTTCAAGCTTCCGCACATCGCCGGGCGTGCTGCCGTTGTGGATGTCGCAGAAAAAGACGACCTGCAGATCATCATGCCCCTGTTCCAGAAGCAGTTCCAATGCGCGCAACACGGCTGCAACCTGTTTTTGATGCGTGAAGCGGTGGGACCACAGAAGCAGAAGGGAGTCGGAACGGACCTTGAGCCGAAAGAAACGTTGCACCATTTCTTTGCAGCCCGGCTTGGCGGTTTCGATGTCGCTTTCATTCGCGATCAGACATTCCGAAGGTACGGTGATCGGATTGTTCACGCCGGTCAGCCGGCCCGCTTTGTGCAGGGGAGCGAAGATGTGGTGTAGCCCGGCACCGCGTTCGACGGTGGTCAATTCGTTCGCATGGTTTCGGGAGACGGCAACGGCCCTGCCGTTGAGCAATCCGAAGCGGAGCGCGTTCAGCGCCCCGCCAAGCAGGTTGAGTTGCCCATGCACCCGGTAGAGCCTGTCGGTGAGGTGACTCTCCGGCCAGCCGAGCAAGTCAACAAGTTCCGACATGCCGTAGATGCCCTGGTGAAGCGCGTTGTGCAGGTGCTGGACGTAAAGGACCTTCTCGGCCAATATGCTGCGGGACGGCAGCATCAGTTCTCCCGCAAGCGCGGCGAAGTGCCAGTCATGAACCCACACGACGTCGTAATCCGCGCCTTCGTTCATCATCAGCCCTGCAACCGCCTTGGCGACGGCGCATTGTGCAATCACTTGCAATATGTCCGGATTGTGGATGTATCGCCGCAGCAGAGGGTGTATCCGTCCGAGTTCCGGCGTGTTGGCGACCGTGAAGTGCTCGAAGGTCCAGTCGAATTGCTGGTAGCTATGCTGATTGATCAGGACGTTGTAGAAGCGGTGGACCCGGTGTAACTCGGGAGGCCGGCCGGAACGATCCGCCTCGAGCACGGTCTTGTAGGCCGCCAGCGGCTCGAGCAGGTCTTCATTGTCGAGCAGCCACGCCAGCGAGCCGTTCGCCTGCCGATGATAATGGACGCGGAAATCGAACCGATGGCCTTCGCCGGTGACGGGGTCGAACAGTTCGACCGGGACCTCCGTCACGAACGGGCCGAGCGCCTCGCCAACATGATTGCGGATTCGCCGGGTCAAGGGGAGGACCCACTCGATCTGCGGAAACAGCTTACTGGTCTGTCTGACGAAATCGCCCATCCCGCCGAACGCACCCAGCGCCGAGTGCTGGATCACGGGGCTGATCACCCGGCCGATGGATCCTTCGGCGGTGTGGCGGTGTTCATGGAGGAAGTCTTTTAGCGCGGTTGAACGGGACATCTCAGCTCGGTTTTGACGTGAGCCCATCCGGCCGGCTGAGGCGTTGCCGACAGGCGGATAGTCGATGTCGTAAAATCAGTTCAATGCGTTGTGAACGGAACTGTCGGGAGTACGCGGTCGGGTTTGAATCTTTGACAGCTGTGGCATCGACTGGGCCGCACTTTCGTCATTTGGGTTAACGCCCAGGCTATCCCGTGCATGGATTTCCATGGCCTAACATGCGGCGGCGGATGCCGTCATGCCGGACGGCGCAAGACCGATCGCTAATTCCCGAATGGGCCCTTACGGTTTGGACACCGCGCCGGCGTCGATCATTTGCTGGAACATGTCCGTCACGGCGGTCTCCACCGGGCCATACTCCAGGCCCAGCGCGCGTTTCGACTTCGAATTGTCGCCGCGCCAAGCATGTCCCATGTTTTTTGCAATCATCGGACGGGTAAAGGCCTTGTCGGCGAGCGGGCCGACGAGCCAGACCAGCCATTTCGGCATGACGCGCTTGGGAAACGGCCAGCCGTCGCCGAACTGGGCCTGCAGGGCTTCACTCATATCCATCAAGGTGCGGACCTCCGAAAAGACGATGTGGCGCCTCTCCGCTTCCGGCACGAAACCCGCCCGCATATGGGCTTCGGCCACATCGCGCACATCGACCATGCCGATCTCGAAGGGTGGCACGCCGGCCTTCAGCGTGCCGTCGCCGAACTGGCGGATCAGGTTGAAGGATTCCGAACTCGGCCGGTCGGCGAGTCCGGGGCCGAGCACAAAGGCCGGGTTGACCGTCACCAGCCGCCAGCGGGCCTGCGCGTCGGCGATCTCCCAGGCGGCGCGCTCGGCGACGGTCTTGGAATAGGAATAGGCCTGATGGTCGAGCGAGGAGGAGGTGTTCCAGACATCCTCGGTGATCACGCCGCCCGGTGCGTCGGCGATGTCGGCGGTATCGCCGAAGATCGCGGCGCAGGAACTGGTCACCACGACGCGCTCAACGCTCTCGGTCGCATTGGCGGTGTTGAGCACATTGCGCGTGCCCTTCACCGCCGGATCCACCAATTGCCGCTGCGGATCGTCGACCCGCGCCGTGAAAGGCGACGCGGTGTGGAAGACAACGCGACAGCCTTGCATGGCCTCGGCATAGCTGCCTTCATCCAACAGGTCCGATCGGAAAAAGACGATCGATCCCGGCAGACCCGCGTCCAGCTTTTTCAGATGCGCGATTTTCTCCTCGTTGCCGGGATCGCGCACCGCGGCATACACTGTAAAGCCTTCCTCGAGAAGGCGTTTGACCAGCCAGCCGGCGACAAAGCCTGTGGCGCCGGTGACCAGCACGGGAGCAGACGTATTGTAGACGGGTTGGGGAATCGGTTCAGGCATGACTGGATGTTTCCCTTAAATGGAAATGGGCAGCGTTGATCGGTCTGCAGTGATGCGAGGGTCATCGATGCCGATCGTTACGTTACGCGAAGTCGGTGGCCGGCGGCAATCTACGGCGCGCGGTGCGCTGCGTCCCTTGCAGACCATGCCAAAAGGATATCATATCGTGCCAATCGGGATGTGACAGATGGCGCCAAGCGGCATCGGCGCTCCGCAGCATAGTGATTTTCAACGGGCCCATTCGGTCATTTCCGGATGACCAGTCCGCCCGCACCGGCATTGCTACGGCGCGCCCAGGCTCAGATATCCGTTCTTGCCGAGTTCCGATCGCACCAGGTTCAAAAAACGGTCGAGAAAGATTGGGCGTGTGCGGTTGGTCGGAAAAAGCAGCGTGTAGCTGAAATTGATCTCAGGCGTAAACGGAACGGCGCAAAGGCCGTTTGCGGAGGCATCGAAGGCGGTAATCGGGTCGACCAGGCCGATGCCGGCGCCGGCGCGCACGAACTCGCAGATCGCCGCCGACAATTGCACGTGGATCCGGCTTCTGAATTCGAGATTGCGGCTTGCGAAGGCTTCCTCGATGCGTTGGCGCACCGCGAGTTCGGTGCCCAGCGCGACCACCGTTTGATCCCGTAGCGCTTCGGGACCGAGCGTGCTTTTTCCGGCAAGCGGATGATCCGGGCGCAGGACCGCCATCAGGGGACCGGAACAGAGGGTTTGGCTTTCCGTGCCCAGAACCGGCGAGCGAACCGAGGCGAAGCCGATATCGGCCTGCTGCGCGCCAACCCACTCGCTGACCTTTGTCGAACTCCTGATCTGCAGCGACAGTGTGATTTCCGGACTTTCCCGCGAGAAGGCGGTCAGCACGCGCGGCAGGAAGGGCAGGGCGATCGCCGGCATGGCTGCGATGCGGAGCGACCCGCTGCGAAACTGCCGGATTTCCTGTGCCTCCGTCGTGATTTTTTCCAGACCTGTAAACGAGCGCTGCACCACTTCATGCAGGGTGTGGGCCTCCACCGTGGCGATGATGCGTCCCTTGCGCCTCTCGAACAGTTGGAACCCGACCCGGAACTCCAGATCCTTGAGCAGTCGCGACACGGCTGGCTGGGAAATATGCAGCAAATCGGCGGCACCGGTGATGCTGCCGGCCTCCATGATGGCATTGAAGGCTTCGACCTGCCGAAGGTTAATGCGTGTGGTTGGCGGCATGCCTGTTGTCGCGTGTGTCATTGAAACGGGAGATGCGAAACGGCGCGATCGGCAGGTCGGTATCGCCCTTCAGCACGAGATCGGCGATGATCCGGCCGGTTATCGGGCTGAGCTGAAAGCCGTGATAGGAATAGCCGAAACTGTGATAGGCGTCGTCGCCGGTCTCGCTCGGTCCGATGACCGGAATGCCGTCGGGCATCACACCCTCAAGCCCGGCCCAGGCGCGCACTATGCGCACATTTTCGAGTTGCGGAAAAAGCGCCGCTACCGTCGCCGCGCTGTCACTCATACCGCCGACGCGGGTTGTCGCGCGGTTTTCGGCGGTGTCCGCCGTGCCGCGATAACCGCCGCCGATCAGGACCGTGCCGTTGGAGAATTGCTTGAACGACAAGGTGCGGCCCTCCGCGCCGAGAACGGGTGTCAGAAACGGTGCAACCCTTTCGGTAATCATCAGCATTGGCGCCTGGGCGTCAAGGGGCGGCGCCTCGCCGAGCCAGTGCGCGATCCGCGCGCCCCAGGCGCCGGCGGCGTTGACCAGGACCGGGGCCTCGTGGCGTCGACCGCCGGCGTCGACCTGCCAGAGCCCGCTATGCCGTTCGATGCGCGTCACCGGGCTGTTGGACACTATTTCGGCGCCCAGTGCCATCGCCCGTCGGCGAAAGGCCGTCACCGCCCGAAACGGGATGGCGGCGCCGTCGTCGCGGCACACAATGGCGCCGGTGCAATGGTCGGCGATGGCCGGAACGAGCCGGCGCAGCGCGTCCTGGTCGACGATTTCCTCATGGTCGAAACCCAGCGCCCGCACCGATGCCGCACGGGCGCTCAGAGTGGCTAATTCCGCTTCCGTTTCGGCTACCTTGATCTGGCCGCAACGCACAAAGGCGCAGTCATCGTCGACCAGCGCCTCGATATCGTGCCACAGATGCATCGCGGCGACCGAGAGGGGAATTTCCGCGAAATCGCGGCCGAGGCGGCGCACCCCGCCGGCATTGACGCCGGAGGCGTGGCGGCCGGGATAGTCCTTTTCCACCACCAGCGGACGCAGCCCACCGCGGGCAAGGTGCAGGGCGGCCGACAGCCCGTGCAAGCCGCCGCCGACGACGATGACATCAGGCTGCGGGCGCTTGGTCATGATCTGTCTCACCGCTGTCCACTGACCGGTCCATGGAGGCCAACTCGCCGATGGTGATCGGTTTCAGCGGGGGGCGCAGGCGGAAATATCCCACATCGGATGTGGGCACGCCGCGCTCGGCGGCGATCAGATTGGACACCGTCAGACCGCAATAGCGCCCCTGGCAGGGACCCATGCCGCAGCGGCCGTAGGATTTCGCCTGATTGGGACCGAGGCAGCCAAGATCGACGAAGCCGCGGATCTGTCCCGCGGTCACTTCCTCGCAGCGACACACAATCGTCGCGTCCGGCGGTTCGAGAAAGTCCGTTGCCGGCGCGAACAACGCGTCCAGAAACGGGCGGACGCCGCGGTGGCGCTCCAATGCCTTACGTTCCTGCGTGGTCTGTCGTTCGAGCCCCTGACGCACACCCGGCAAGCCCTCGAGAGCCGCCATGGCCGCCAGACGACCGCTTGGAACAGCGGCCTCCGCTCCGGCGATGCCGGCGCCGTCGCCGGCGACGAAGATGTCCGCGACCGAGCTGCGACCCATCAAATCAACGCGCGGCCGCCAGCAACCTTGCAGATCGTCCCAATCATGGTCGAGGTCGAGCGACCGGCTGATCTGGACATTCGGCACCACGCCTGTATGGATCAGAAGCGTCGCGCATTCGATCTGGTGTTCGCGGCCGCCGGCCGTGAAGGACAACGCCTCGATGCGCTCCGCCCCGACAGCGTGCAACGCTGTTGCTGCCCGGAAAAGCGGCAGGCCGGACCGTCGCAGGCGCCACAGCAAGCCAAGCCCCTTCCGCAGCGTCGGATGGCCCCTGAAGCCGCCAAGGAGATAAGGCAGAGCGCGGCGGAGATTGCCGTTGGGTGTCGTGTCGACGAGAGCCGCCACCGTTTGGCCGGCCGCCAGCAACTGTACGCCGACGAGATAAAGCAGGGGACCGCTGCCGCACAGCACCACCGGTTGTGGCGGCAGGAGACCTGCGGTTTTCAAGAGGACTTGGCCGGCGCCGGCGGTCAGCACGCCGGGCAGCGTCCAGCCCGGAAAAGGCATGGGGCGTTCGGTGGCGCCGGTCGCGACGATGATGCGGCGGGCAGTCATCTGATGAGCCATGCCGCCGACCGAATAGGAGATGCTTTTCTCGCGTGTCACTTCCCAAACGGTTGCATCGCAGATGTGGCGGATCCGATCCGAGGCGAGGGGGGCGAGCAGCGCCTTGCCGCCGCGGTAATCAGCACCCATGAGTCGGAGGCGTGCCTCCGAGGCCGATCCGACACCGCGATAGATCTGACCGCCGGCTTCCATCTGCTCATCCAGCAGAACGACGTTGGCGCCGGCCTCGGCGGCGAATGCCGCGGCCGCGAGGCCCGCCGGCCCGGCGCCGATGACCGCAATGTCGGTTTCATGCGGCGCTGCATGGTCAAGCGGCATCGCTGCCTCCCTTGCCGACCGCACGGGCGCCGCGCATCGTGCGCACCCGCATGCCTTCGGCCACCTGCGTCATGCAGGCCTGCCTGTTGGGAACGCCGTCGATTTCTACCAGGCAGTCGAAGCACGCCCCCATCATGCAGAACGGCCCCCGCGGGGTGTCGGAGACCGGTGTCTCTCGAAACGCGGCGAAGCCTTCCGCGAGCATTGTCGCGGCAACGGTCTCGCCGACCGGAGCGGTTACCGCGCGTCCCTCGATGTCGAGGTCGACGGACGGGCCGGCCGGCGGTTCAAGCCGCTTGTAACGGGAAGCGTCGGGCACTGAAAACCTCCATATAGTCAGGGGCCGGTTCGTCGAGGATCCAACCGGCCAGCACCTCGGCGTGAACGGCCGCGAGCGTCACGCCGCTGTGGCACGTCACCAGGAAAGCGCCGGGCCAGCGCGGCGAACGGTCGTAGATAGGGTGGCCGTCGGGACTCATCACCCGCAATGCGCCCCAACAGCGCACCACACGGACGTGTTTGAGAACCGGAAACAGCCGAAGCGCCCGCGACGCGATCCGCGACAATTCCTCGCCCGTGGTTCCGTCGTCGAGCCCGACGTCCTCGTGACTGTCGCCGATCTGCACTGTGCCTTCTCCGGTCTGGCGCACCTGCACCGTCGGAAGGTCGAGAAACCCGCGCAACCTTTCCGTAATCAGCACCTGGCCGCGATTCGGCCTGACAGGCGCGTCCAGACCGATCATCGGGGCGAGCCGCGCATTGTCGAGGCCGGCGCACAGAACCACTTGCCGCGCCCGCCACCGCTCATCGCCGAAAGCGATATCGAAGCCGGCCTTGTACGGCTGGATTCGCGCCACCTTGGCGCCGTTTGCGACCCGGCCGCCGGCATCGGCAAACGCGCCATGCAGCGCGCGCAGCAGATAGAGTGGATTTACATGCCCGTCCTCGGGGTGATAGCTCGCACCGACGACCTCGGGTCCGATCGCCGGCATCCGCTCCTTGAGGGCGTTGTGTCCGAGGAATTCGAAAGGATAGTCGCCGTTCAGCCTGTCCTTGAGGGCCGACAGCCGCGCCATGGCGCTCTCGGCTTCGCCGTCCGACAGAAACAACTGCAGACCGCCTTTCTGCGTTAGTTCGATCCTGATGCCGGTCGCCTGCGTCAGGCTTTCGCCGAACGCTGGCCACAACTGTGCGGACAGTCGCGACCAGCGGGCGTAGTCGGGCATGTCGACGCCCTTTCCCTGGACCCAGACCAGGCCGAAATTGCCGCGCGAGGCGCGAAAGGCGAGATCCCCTTCATCGAAAATCGTCACCCCTTTGCTGCGTCGCGCCAGGCCGAGGCCGACGGCTGCGCCGACCAGCCCGCCGCCGATGACGGCGATCTCGGTCTCACGCCCCGCCATCAACCTTTTCCCACGAGAACCCGGTCAAGGCCGAACAGCCGGTCGAGCAGGATGAGCAACGCCGCGGTCGCGATGATCAGAAGCGTCGAGATCGCCGCGATCAGCGGATCGATGGTCTGCGCGATGTGGTGATACATCCGAACCGGCAGGGTCATCGTCGATGGCGAGGCGACGAAGATGGTCATCGTCACCTCGTCGAAACTGGTGATGAAAGCCAGCATCCAGCCGCCGGCGATGCCCGGCAGGATCAGCGGCAGAGTGATGCGTCGGAAGATGGTCCATCGTGTCGCGCCAAGGGTCGCCGCCGCCTGTTCGGCGTCGCGCGGCATGCCGGTCACCGAGGCAAGCACCAGGCGGATGGCATAGGGCATGATCAGGATCGTATGGGCGAAGGTGATGCCGACAAAGGTGCCCGCCAGCCCGACCAGGGCGAAAAAACGCAGAAACGATACGCCAAGCACCACCGACGGTATCATCAGTGGCGACAGGAACACGCCCATCACCGCCTCGCGCCCGCCGAATTGGTAACGACCGATGGCAAGCGCGGCCGGCACCGCCAGGGCGAGAGCGATGGTCGATGACGCGATGCCGAGATAGAGACTGGTCCAGAACGCGTCGATGAAACCCGGATAGTCGAGGATGGCGCGAAACCAGCGCAACGAAAGCCCGTCGGTCGGCAGCGACAGATAGCCCTTGTCGGTGAACGACACTGCGAACACCGCCAGCAGCGGCGCCAGAATGAAGAGCGTGAAAAGGGCGTGAAAGAGCAGGGCCCAGAGGCCGTTTTTGCGCATCGCTACGGCCTCACTCGAAAACCCTGGCGAAGCGGCGCTCCACCAAGCGGTTGTAGCTGATCAGCAGCGTTGCCGTGGCGATGAGCAGGACGATCGCGATGGCCGCGCCGAGTGGCCAGTTCAGCGTGCTGAGATATTCGTCGTAGGCAGTGGTGGCAACAACCTTGAGCCGTCGGCCACCGATGATGGACGGTGTCGCAAAGGCGCTGGCTGTGAGCGAAAAGACGATGAGGCTGCCCGACAGGATGCCCGGCATGATCTGCGGCAGAACGATCCGACGCAACACCGTCGCCTGGCTGGCGCCGAGGGTCAACCCGGCATCCTCGATCTGTGGATCAAGGCGTTGCAACGAGGCCCAGACGGACAACACCATGAACGGCACAAGCACGTGAACGAGAGCGATCGTCATACCGGTCATGGTGAACATCAGGCTCACCGGCTCATCGACCAGGCCGAGCCATTGCAGCGCGGTGCTGATGCCGCCCTGGCTGCCGAACAGCAGCGCCCAGCCAAGCGTCCGGACGATAACCGAGATCAACAGCGGTCCGATCACGATCAGCAGGAACAGGGATTTCCAGGGGTTGCGCATGCGGTTGAGGATATAGGCCTCTGGTGCACCGATCAGGATACAGATCACCGTGACGACGAAGGCAACGCCGAAGGTGCGCCCGAAAATCGTATGGAAATAGGGGTCGGTCACAACCTCGAGATAGTTGGTCAGACTAAACCCCTCAACGATGCCGCCGCTGGCATAGTCGTATTGGTTGAAGCTTAAAAGCACGGTCATGACCAGCGGTGCGCCGAGCAACGCGGCGAAAAACAACAGCCCGGGTCCGGACAGCAGCCAGGGCGCGCGCGACGATGCCGCCGTGTCAGCCATGGGCGGCCTCCTGCGGCAGTACCCGCAGGGCGTTGTCGGGCCATGAGACGGACACCGCTGCGCCGGCGGCCCATGGCGCTTCACCGGTGTTGGGCGCGACGACGATCAATTCGCCGACCGGCGAAATGACGGTATAGAGCCAATGGCTGCCGTGAAAGGCGACCGTTCCGACCGTTGCCGCGATGCCCTGGCCGGGCGCGCTGAGCACAACCTTCTCCGGCCGAAGCGACAGTTTGATCGCGGTGCCGTCCCTCAGACTCTGCTTTGGCACGACAATGCGCTGATCGGCGACCCGCACACCGTCGGATCCCGCCATATGCCCCTCCAGCAGGTTCGTCTTGCCGACGAAATTGGAGACGAACGCATCGCGTGGTGCCTCATACATGTTGAGCGGCGAATCGATCTGCACCGCCCGTCCGCGATCCATGACGACGACCCGGTCGCTCATCGACAGCGCCTCGGACTGGTCATGGGTGACGAGCACCGTGGTCACGCCGATCTTCTGCTGCAGGACGCGCAGTTCCAACTGCATTTCCTCACGCAGCTTCGCATCGAGGTTGGACAGGGGTTCGTCGAGCAGCAGGATCGGGGGTTCGATGACCAAAGCGCGGGCGAGTGCAACACGCTGGCGTTGGCCGCCCGACAACTCCTTAGGGTAACGGTCGGCGAACGGGCCGAGCTGCACCTGGTCGAGCGCCCGTCGCACACGGTCGCCGCGCTCGCTCCTGGCGATGTTGCGCATCTCCAGGCCAAAGCTGATGTTTTCGGTCGCCGTCATGTGTGGAAACAGGGCATAGGACTGGAAAACGATGCCGAGGCCGCGCCGGTTGGGCGGAAGTTCTGTGATGTCCTGACCGTCGAGATGAATGCGACCCTCGGTCGGCGTGTGCAAGCCCGCGATCATCTGCAGCGTCGTGGTTTTGCCGCATCCGGAGGGCCCGAGCAGCGAAACGAATTCACCGCGGGTGATGTCGAGGCTCAGCGCCTCGACCGCCGTGAAATCACCGAAGCGTTTCGTCAGCCGGTCCAGTTTCAAAAAAGACATGCCGGTCTATCCTTGAGCGGGTTGCTCGGGGCCGCGGCGCGGCCCCATCGCATTGGGTGCTCAGTTTTCGATACGCCGGGTCCACTTTTTGGTCCAGTCACCACGGGCCGGGTTGACGATCGTCCAGTCAACCGAATTGAGCGCTTCGATGCGCTCCGAGCCGTAGGGCAGGGTGTCGGCAAGGTCGGCCGACAATTCAGCCTTCTTGTTGACCGGTCCGAAGCCCACCGTCTCGGCCAGCAGAACCTGGTACTCAGGCTTCAGGAAGTGTTGCACCAGCGCCTGGGCCAGTTCCGGCACGTCGCTCTCGACCACGGGACAGGTGGCGACCATCAGGGCGACCGCGCCCTCCTCCGGATAGACGAATTTGCCCGGGAAGCCGGTATCGGCCAGCGATTTCAGACGGCCGGAGCCCCATACCGAAAGCGCGATTTCGCCGTTCTGGAAAAGCTCCGACATCTTGCCGGACGACGGTTCGAACACCAGCACATTGTCGGCAATGCCGTCTTCGAAGGCGGTGAAGCCGGGCTCGATGTCGTTCTCTCCGCCGCCATTGAGTTTGGCCATCATCAGCAGCGCGTGCAGGCCGTAGGTGTTGGTGATCGGCGGGACAACCAGCTTGCCGGCATATTTGCCGTCCTTGATGTCGTTCCAGGATGTCGGCGGCTGCCAACCCTGCTCGGCGAGATAATCCGCGTTGTAGGAAAGACCCGTTGCGACGAAGCCGGCGCCGACGGCCCTGTCGGTGTTCATCTTGGCGATATCATAGACATCCTCGAAAATGGCGGCGTCCTGGATCGGGTCACAGAAGCCGAAATCGATGGCCTGAAACATCGGGCCGTCGTCGAGGAACACGACATCGAGTTCCTGCGAGCCCCTTTGCGCCTGCAATTTGGCGAGCGTATCGGTCGAGTTGCCGGGAACGTAAATGACGGTCGCGCCGGTCTCCTGCTCGAATGGCGGCAGGATTTCTTCTTTCAGCAGCGTTTCAAAGGAGCCGCCATAGCCGCCAAGATAAATGGTCTTGTCGTCCGCCGACACGGCGGCCGTTGCCCCCAACATGGTCGCAGCGATCAGTCCGGCATTCATCAGGGTCTTTTTCATGCTCAAGCCTCCAATTTTTCCTGTTGAGACTAGGATGCGGATCGAGGGCCCATAGAGTCAAATACAGATTAGGGCGCGGTGCATGTATGGATGTTATGACCATGTGGCACCTGGAAAACACCCGTGCGTGTCACGAAACATTCAACGAAACGCCGTAGCATCAGTTTGTGCACACGTGTGCATAAACCCGCAATCATTCGCTCACACCCGAAACTTCGGAGGAAGAGATGACCGTTCTGCTAAGACGCACGACCGCGCTGGCCACCTTATTCGCCAGTCTGATTGTTGTTCCCGCAACCGCCAAAGACCTGACAGTGACCGTCTGGGCCGGTGGTTCGAACGAAAAGGACTCCTATCGCTGGGAAGCCATCGAGATGGCTGCCGACATCCTGATGCGCGAAGCCGCCATCCGCGGCGAAGACCTCACCATCACTGTCGATTCCAAGAGCGATTTCGCCAATTGGGACGATTTCAAACAGGCGGTGACCCTGTCCGCCGAGGCCGACAACCCGCCCAATATAGTGGTCACCAGCCATCTGGATATCGCACCCTGGTCGCAAGCCGGCTATCTCGCCGCCGTCGAGGATTATGTCGACCTCGATGCCTGGCCACTCAACAACATTTATCCCAATCTGATGGAAATCGCGTCCTTCAACGGCGTGCAGTGGGGCGTCCCGCAGGATGCCGAAAGCCGTCCGTTTTTCTTCTGGAAGGACACGATGCGCGCCATCGGCTACAGCGATGAGGAGATCGACGCCCTGCCGCAGCGTGTCGCCGACGGCGACTACACGCTGGCAAACGTCCTGGAAGACGCCAAGAAGGCCGTCGAGATGGGAGTTGTCGATGAGGGCTACGGCTTCTATCCGCGTGTCTCCAACGGCCCGGATTATGCCCAGTTCTACCAATCCTTCGGCGGCGTTATCAAAGACGAGGAGACCGGTAAGCTGGTTCTCGACCGCCAGGCGATGACCGATTTCTACCAGTTCTTTGTCGATGCAGTGGAAGCGGGCGTGACCCGTCGCAACCATATCGGCACCGAATGGGACCGCTGGTACACCGAAGTTGCCACGGGTAAGGCGGCGCTGTGGCATGGCGGCACCTGGCACTATGCCCGCTATACCGGCCGCGAAGGCAATGACGACTTCTTCGGCACCATCCAGTTCACGCTGATCCCGGCCGGCGGGGAGAATGGCCGCCCGAACACCATCACCCATCCGCTGGTCTACCTGATCACCGAACAGGGCGACGACGACGCCGAGGAGATTGCGGCGCTGCTCGTCAAGATCGCCTCGGAACCGCGGCTGAATTCGCTCCATGCCATCCAGTCGGCGCATCTGGCCGTCGCCAAGGCGCAGTCGAATATCGACCTTTATGCCAGCGACCGCTGGGCCGCCGAAGCGACCGAGACGCTGCTGCCGTTTGCCAATTCCCAGCCCAATCACCTGCAATACGGCGCCTATGCGGAAGCGTTGTTCAAGGGACTTGAATCGGCCTGGACCGGGACGCAGACGCCGGCCGAGGCTGTCGCTGAAGTGGAGGCCGAACTCACGGCCACGCTCGGCGACGATTTGACCGTCCGCTAGGCCGAGCGGGGCGCTCTGCGCCCGCCCGTTTTCCCGATGACAGTCAATCCGGCAGCGGAACGGGCATTCTGTGCCCGTTCCGATGCGCAACGCATGAAGGAACGATGGAACCATGTCTGATCAGATCGACCGATCGACCATGTCTGACGCGGTGACGGCGCATGCCCATCGGCATGGCGCGCCGCGCGACGGCGTTAGCGAACCCGGGGCGGCATTGCCAGCGGCGGCCCAGGCGTCGACCCCTGTGGAACGGCCGGGCCAGCGGCGCCGCAGGCGCCGGATCGGCGGCGTTAGCTGGTTTGGCCTGGCGCTGATGACACCGGCGCTGATTGCTGTTTTTGTGTTCTATCTCGCGCCGGTGGTGATGACCGGGTTTTTCGCCTTTACCAATATGAGCACGGCGACGGGAATCCGCGGCGGCGATTACATGCTGACGCCCGGCGATCTGCGCGACCTGGCCGGGACGGACGTGCGGGAACAAACCGTCGCCGCCCTGTCCGGGGCCGGCTATGTGGTCGACGATAAGGGGCTGGCGCGACTTGCCGAAACCTTCGGCCGGCCCGTCGCCGATGAGTTCGCTGCCTTGCATGGCGGCGCGCAATTCGGCTCCAGCCGCGACATCGAGCGCGCGCTGCGCGGTCTGCCGGATAATGGCATGCGCCGCACGCGCGATCGCAAGGACGCCGCCGAGCTTTTCCGCCGCTCGGTGCTGAACGAGCGCTATCCGACAGAGAGCGCGTTTCGTGCCGCCCTCACCGAGGCCAAGATCCTGTCCGCCGATCACGAGGCGCTGACCCGGGCGGCCTGGACCGGCTGGAGTTGGACGGCGGCCAATTTCGAGCTCCTGTTCACCCTGCCGTCGACGCTGCGCTATGCGCTCAATACGGTTTTATATGTCACCGTCACGCTGGTGCTCTTCAATGTCGGCCTGGGTCTGTTTCTGGCGATTTCCACTTTCTACCTTCCGGAACGCCTGGCGGCGACGTTCCGCGTCATCTGGTTCCTGCCGCGCATCCTGCCGCCGGTCCTCTATGTGCTGATGTGGAAGTGGCTGCTCTGGGACGACGGCTTTTTCGCGTCGGTGACCGGCCTGTTCGGCATGGCCCCGCGCAACTGGATGATGGAGTCGGCCACGCATGCGTGGGTCGCGGTGATCCTGATCAACGGTGTGGTCGGCGCCTCGTTCGGCATGATCCTGCTTGCCTCGGCGATCAAGGCGATTCCGCAGACGATGCTCTATGCCTCGGAGGTGGACGGCGCCAACCGGTGGCAGCAGGTGCGCTACATCATTCTGCCACAACTGCGTTGGCCGATCCTGTTTATCACCGCCTATCAGACGCTGTCGCTGATGGCCTCCTTCGAATACATCCTGCTGGCCACCGATGGCGGGCCGGGCAGCGCCACCGAGGTGTGGGCGCTGGCGGCGTTCCATACCGCGCTCAGCAATTACGGCGGCAATTTCCAATACGGTCTGGGCGCCGCCTTTGCGCTCGTCCTCGTCATTATCGGCACGGTGCTGAGCCTCGCCTATCTGCGCTTCTTCAGTTTTCGCACGCTGGTCGCCAAGCCCAGAATAGAACGTTAGGAGGCCGGACGATGACACGCAATCTCCGCAATTGGCCGCTGATCGCCATCCTGACGGTAATCTCCGCGCCGCTGGTGCTCATGTATGCCTATCAGCTCATCGACAGCTTTACGACGTCCGCGCCGGGCGCGCTGTTCCCCAACGCCATCAGCTTTGAGAACTGGCGCTTTCTGATCGAGCGCGTCGACGACAGCCGGCCGTCGATCTGGGTCCTGACCTTCAACACCTTCATCTTCGCCAGTTCGACGGCGCTGGTGATCTCGGCCATCTCGGTGACCGCCGGCTATGCGCTCAGTCGCCTGAATCTGCCGGCGCGCGGCTTCTTCCTCGGCGGATTGATCGTTCTGCATGCCTTTCCGGCAATCACGCTGATCGTCGCGGTTTTTCTGACGCTGCAGATGTTCGGCCTCTACGACACGCTGACGGGCGTCATCCTGGTCAAGGCCGCGTTCGAACTGCCATTTGGCATTTGGATCATGAAGGGGTTCTACGACACCGTGCCATGGGAGATCGAAATGGCCGGTGTGACTGACGGCGCCAGCCGTTTCCGCGTCTGGTGGAGTCTGGTGCTGCCGCAGATCCAGCCGGGCATCGCCGCGCTCCTCATCTTCTCGTTTTTGTCGGGCTGGTCCGAATTCGTGCTGCCGCTTGTGCTGGCGCCTGGCAATGCGCCGCAGGTTCTATCGACATTTCTGGCGTATCTCATTGCCGATGACCGGTTTTCCGATTTCGGCCTGTTTAGCGCCGTCGGCATGTTCTATGCCATGCCGGTTTTGCTTATCTATCTGATTTTTCAACGTAAACTGATGAACATCTATGGTGGGGGCACGAAGGGATGAAGCTGCAACTGACCGATTTCACCAAACGCTTCGGCCAGACGACCGTCATCGAGAACCTCGATCTGACCGTGCAGGCGGGCGAGATGATTGCGCTGCTCGGACCGTCGGGATGCGGCAAATCGACAACGCTTTTCGCAATTTGCGGCATTCACAATCTGGATGGCGGGTCGCTGTATTTCGGCGACCGCGACGTCACCCACACCACGGCCCAGGAACGCAATGTCGGCGTGGTCTTCCAGAACTACGCGCTCTATCCGCATATGAGCGTCTTCGACAACATCGCCTTCCCGCTGCGCGTGCAGAGACGGGACAACTCCGTGATCGCCGAGAAAGTCCGATCGATCGCCGCCTTCGTGCATATTCCGGAATTGCTTGAACGCCGTCCGGCCGAGCTTTCCGGCGGTCAACAGCAACGGGTCGCGCTGGCCCGTGCCCTGGTGCGCGAACCCGATATCCTGCTGCTCGACGAGCCGCTCGCCAATCTCGATGCCAAGCTGCGGCTGGAGATGCGCGCCGAGATCCGCCGCGTGCAGCTCGAGACCGGCATCACCGCCATCCTGGTAACCCATGATCAGGTCGAGGCGATGTCGATGTGCGACCGCATCGCCCTAATGAACAAGGGCAGGATCGTGCAATATGCGGTGCCGGAGGAGATGTATCGCAATCCCACCGATATGTTTGTTGCCGATTTTCTCGGCAATCCGCCGATCGCTTTTGTCGGTGCCACGGCGCATGGCGACGGCCTGGTGCTCGACGGCGGCCAGCGCATTGGCAGTGACAGGCGATTCACGTATCAAGGCCAGATCACGCTCGGCGTCCGGCCCGAACATTTCGGGCCGCAATACGGCGCCGGCTTGAGGGGAGAGATCCGTTTCATGGAGACCCATGGCCGTGAGGATCTGTTTTCCATCGCTCTCGCAGGCGGCGGCGAACTGCGTTCGATCCAACCCGCCGGCAGCGGCCTGCGGCTGGGCGACAGGATCGATTGGGCCGTCTCTGGCCCCGACCTGCTGGCATTTGCCGAGGACGGGGCTAAGCTATGACCGATTGGATGCATCCGGCGCGTCCCTACGCGATTGCCCATCGCGGTGCCAGCGCCTATGCGCCCGGCAACACGTTGCGCGCTTTCGAGCTTGCCGCCACCCTCGGCGCCGATCTGTGGGAGGTCGATATCCGCCTTACGCGCGACGGCCGGCTGGTCGCGCATCATGACGCGACGCTTGCCGATGGCCGGGCCATCGCGGATCTCGACTACGACACGCTGCGTGCGGTCACCCGGGCCGCCGGCCGGCCGATGGCGCTGCTGGATGAGGTGCTGCGCCTTGCCCGGGCGCGCGATGCGGGCATCTATGCCGATGTCAAGGACCTGTCGGCGGTGGTGCCGACGCTTGAAGCGCTGCAGGCCCACGGGATCGAGCGCGCCGTGATCGGCGCGTTCGACGCGGAAGCCGCGCGCCGCCTCGAGGCCGCAGGCAGCCCGTATCCGAGGGCCGTGCTCGTGCCGCTCGGCGTTGAGCCTTTCGCCCATGCGCGCGGCGCCGACATCGTCCATCTGTGCTGGGAGCGGATGGACCGTCCGCAGGATGCGCTGACGTCGGAATTGTTCGAACAGGCCAGGCGCAACAGCCAGGCCATCGTCATCTGGCACGAGGAGGACCCGGTTCGCATGGCGGCGATCCGCGACAAACCGATTTTCGGCATCTGCTCGGACCGGCCGGAACTCGTCCACCCTTTCGTTGCACCGGAAGATTGGCCGGTGACGACGGTTGCCCATCGTGGAGCCAATACCATTGCGCCTGAAAACACCCTCGAAGCGGCCGAATGCGCCTTTGCCGCGGGCTTCGATGTCGTCGAACTGGATATCCACACCTCCTGCGACGGTGAGCTGGTCGTCATCCACGACTACACCGTGAACCGGACCACCGATGGCCAGGGGCTGGTGACGGATTTCACGCTGGACGAGTTGCGCCGGCTCGATGCCGGTTCCTGGTTCGATCCGCATTTCTCCCACCTCACACTGCCGACGTTGACTGAAATGCTGGATCTGGGCAAACGCTACGGTCGCCAGATCTATGTCGAAATCAAGAAAGCGTCGGTGTCGCGCGTCCTGGAAGCGGTCGAGACGGCCGATATGCTCGACAACGTGTTCTTCTGGAGCTATCGGCACGACCAGCTCAAAGAGCTGAAAGCCCGCGATGCGCGGGCCCGGATCATGCTCCGGCGGCAGGATTTCGAGACGCTGGAACAGGTGCTGGCGTCGCTTCAGCCGGCGCTGATCGAATACATGCCGGAAGACGATTGGTCGGAACTGGATGCGGTGCGAGCGGCCGGCGTACCGCTGATGATCTGCTATATGGGCCGCGATTCAGGGACGATGGACCAGGTGATTGCCGCGCGGCCCGACATCGTCAATATCGATGATCTTTTTTTGTTTCGCCGGCGCCTGGCGGCGCACGGCCTGACCCGCCATGGTTGACGGAATGCGCAAACCGCCCACCTCCTTCGATGTTGCCCGCCTGGCCGGTGTATCGCGCTCGACGGTGTCGCGTGCCTTCACCGACGGCGGTAAGATCTCGACAGATGTCCGCAAAAAGGTGCATGAAGCGGCCGAGCAGCTCGGCTATCACGTCAATTACCTGGCACGCGGGCTGCAGACCAGACATTCCAATCTGGTCGGCATCGTCGCCTCGCGGCTCGACACGCCCATCCGGGCGGTGCAGGTCAAGGCAATCGCGCAGGAGATTATCGGCCATGGCATGCGGCCCATGTTGCTGACTGCGGAATCGGCCGATGATGTCGGCCCGCTTCTCAATTCGATGTTCAGCTACAACGTCGCCGGCATGCTGGTCACGTCGGACACGCCGCCTTCAGCAATCATCGAGGAATGCAACCGTCTTGGCGTTCCCGTCGTTCTGATCAATCGCGATCCGGTGATCGAGGGTGCCGATCGAGTGCAGATGGACCCGGAGGAGGCCGGCCGCCTTGCCTTTGAGATGTTGCATGCCTGCCGCGTGCGGCGGTTCGCGGTGCTCAGCCCGCGAACGCGCACCTACACCGTGTCCGGCCGCGCCGATGCCTTCGCCGACCATTGCCGGAGGGAGGGCATGCCAGTGGTTCGGATCCTGGCGGAAAACCAGAGCTATTTCGGTGGTCGCGGCGCGGCGGCGGAGATCGCCGCGACAATCGACAGTTTTGAAGGCCTGTTCTGCGCCACCGATCTGCTTGCGATGGGCGCCCTGGACGCGGCGCGCCTCGACTGCGGTGTCGCGGTGCCGGAACGATTGCAGATTGTCGGTTTCGACGATATCGAGCAGGCCGGGTGGGGCGCCTATCAATTGTCGACCATCCGCCAGGATGTCGTACGGCAGGCGCGGATCGCCGTCGAACTGATGCTGGCACGTATCGAGGAGCCGGCGCGTCCTCCGATGGTCCGCTTCCAAACCCTCACCAAGGTGTTCCGGCACACCACAACGGGACCTGTGCGACCATGAGTATAGACGATGCGCGACTGCGCTTCGCCACCGAACTGGCGCGCGAGGCCGGCGCGCTTGCCCGTCGTATGCGGCGCGAGCGCGGCGCGGATTTTGTACAAGCCAAGGGTCCGCAAGACTTCGTCACCGAGGCGGATCGTGCGGTTGAGCGTTTCATCGACGCGCGGGTCGAGGCGGCCTATCCGGGCGAGGCCCATCTCGGCGAGGAGAATGGCCATGCGCCGGGCGGTGCGGTGTGCTGGGTCATCGATCCGATCGACGGCACCAACAATTACATGCGTGGCATGGCGGATTGGGGCATTTCGATTGGCATTGCCCAGGGCGAGGCCATCACCCACGGGGTCATTCATCTGCCCGACCACGGTCTGACCGCGGTGGCGGCGAGCGGGCAGGGCGCCTTCGTCAATGACGAACCGATTCATGTCTCGGCCTGCGCGCAACCGAAACAGGCCATGATCGCGCTCGGCCATTCGGGTCGGGTTAATCTGGCTGATTAACTGGACACCGTCGCGCGCGTCAGCGAGGCCGGCATGGAACATCGCCGACCGGGTGCCGCCGTGATCAGTCTCATGGGCGTCGCGGCGGGGTGGACGGAGGCCTATTACGAGGCGCATCTCAACGCCTGGGACGCCTTTGCCGGAATCGTTCTGGTCCGTGAGGCCGGCGGCGTCGTCGCGTGTGCGCCCGCCGACCGATTTCTCACAAACGGCAGCGCCCTGATCGCCAGCAACGGCCGGTTGCCGGACCTTGAGGCGCTGATCACGCGTGATCGCGCTTAGGGTTTGGCCGAAACCAAGGTCTTTGGAGGGCGCATTCGGTCACGGGACGGCGCGTGACGGGCCCGCCGTTCGTCGGTCTCTGTGTCGGCGCCCGGCCGCGCTGTATCGTGAATGCTCCCTCATGCGGCTGCCTCCAATGCGCGCGTCGTGGTCGGGGCTTCGACCGGCTCCCATTCGAGATCGCCGGTATAGCGATGCGCAAGCCCGCCGTCCTCATGCATCGCGAAGAGATGCAGCCAGCGATTGTCGAACAGCGCCCGCACGCTTTCGTGGCGCACGAGAATATCGTTCATCGCCGCGCGCGGCGCGTTGATGCAGACCGACAGGCGCAGCGGATCGTGGACGTAACTCTCTCCATCGTGCACCGACTGCCAGGGCAGGCCGGCGCGCAGGAGCCCGCCATTGCCCTCGAAAACGCCGATGCCGCCAATGACATTGTGCAGCAGCTTGTTGCCGGACCCGAAGATCGCCGGCGCGACGGTCGATCCGTAATATTGCAGGCTGATCCAGCTCGCGACGACGACCGGCGCGGTCATGATCAACTCCAGGACGCCGAAACCGTTCTCGCTGTCCTGTTTCCAGTCATAGTCGTGTAGGAAAGCGCGGCCTTCCATACTGCGGCCGGCCGTGTGTCCGCGCGGTGCGGCGATGAAGGCCTTGCAGCCGGCGAGCGCCCATTCGGGCCGCACCTCGGCCCAGTCGCGGGCACGGATCGCAATGTCGCCCTCGTCCGCCGCGCGTGGCAGGCGAAGGGCGCGCTCGGCGCGAGTCATCCTGCCGGCCGTCGCCAGCCAGCCGCGCACGCTTTTCAGGTCCCCGGCATGCGCCCGCCCATCGACGTCCTGGTCGTAGAGCGTGACTGCGTCCGTCGTCGTGTCGTGGAGTGCGGCGACGAACAGCGTGTCTTCCGGCACGGTGATGCCGCGGCCAGCGAGGCCCTCACGCACCTGCCGGTCATTGAGCAGTTGTGCCAGAAGCCGCGCATTGACCTCGCCGGAATAGCCGCCGCAGGCGCCGCAGTGCAGGCCGCTTGCATGCGGGTTGTTGACAACGTTCGCGCCATGTCCGGAAAGCATCACAACCCGTGCGAAACCATCGGTCAACGACATCGCACGCAGCACGGTCTCGGCCGCGCCGATGCGCGTTTCGAGATCGAGTTCGGGATCGAAACGCGGCACCGGGTCGTTCGGCACCGACATCGGATTGAGTCCCAGCGCGTCGCGCATCAGTTTGCCGACATACACCGGGCCCATCGCCTCGACGAAGGCAAAGGACGAGACGGCCGCGAGCTTGAAGCGCCCCCAGGCCCGGTTGGCACGGGCTGCATAGCGCGCCGCGAGATCGTCCGGCTTTCGGTTCTCATCGCCCGATGACGAACTCACCGTGGGGTTCAGCAGCACGGGCAGGCGCAACTCGTCGACATCCGAAGCGAAACGCCGGTGTTTGGCGAAGACGCCAAAGAAGCCGGCAAAGCCCAATGTGCGGATCGACGGATCCACCGATTCGAGCGCGCGACGGAAGACTTCGGAGCGCACGTCGATGCAGAAGGCCGCCTGGAGCACGGGGCGTGCAAGGCCGGCTTCGGGCGCCGGCGCAGCGAGCGTCTCGGCAAGGCCGCGCTGAGCGGCGCGTTCGGCGGCTTCCTGCAGGATCGTGTCGACAATGTCGGCCTCGTTCAACGCGACCGGCATTTCATGCGCAGCGCGTATCTCCACCCAGGCTTCGCCGATTGTTGCCGCGTGCTGCTGCAACAGCGCCTCCTCCCATAGAAGGCGGATCGCCAGCAAATCGGTGATTGTCGTGTCGGTTTCCCCTGCCAGTTCAGCGCGCCATAGCGCGTAGCGGGCGTATTGCGCCCAGCCGCCGAGGGAGAGCAGCAGTTGATGGAAATAGGTGTCGAGGGCTGGCCGTGGGAGTCCCAGCCGGTGCGCGGCACGGGCGACCGCCTCGGCGGGGTTGTCCGGAGCATCAGCGACGAAGGCTGCGAAGCCTTTGAGGCCCATGATTTCCGGCGCAAGATCATGGGTCGCATACGCGCGCCAGGCCGTCCAGGCACGCCGTCCGCGCGGCGCGGCCCAGAGCGCCTGACCCCGGTCGAAATAGCCGCCGGCCCAGGCGCCGATCCGATCGGCGATCAGACCCGGCCAATCGAAGCCGTCCGCCCCAGCCGCCAGATCGCCGATGGTCTGCAGCGGACGCGGCGCGGGCCGCGCCTCGGATGTGGCAGCCTTCAGCGCCGCGATTGTGACCGGCTTGGCGTGATGCGGGGAGGCGGCGAGCGCGGCGCCGAGGTCGCTGTCGGCGATTTCGCCCGATGCGATCCGCTCCTGATACCAGCCTCTGGGCATGGTCACCGGCACGCCGCCGACACGCGCGAGCCGTGCGCCCGTTTCGGCGAGCGTCGCGGTCGTCTGGCCAAGGAAGGGATTGACGGCGACAGAGGAGGCGAGCGGCCACAGCGGCGGGATCTGCCGGGCGGCCGCATCTGCGGCGGTCTCCAGGGTCGCGACGTCGAAGGGTTTCATATCCGTATGGGTTGTCATGGTGTTGATCCTTTCGGGCGTCAGGATGAGCGGCGCATGGACCAGTTGCCGACCAGCCTGTCGAAGACGGCATTGGCATAAAGTCCGTTTGAAAGATGCACGCGCAGGCCCGCCGCCGCCGGGTGATAGGCCCATAGCGGGAACATGGCCTGGGCAATCGCCACCAGGCCGAAGCTCAACACGGCCAGGGCCAAAAGCGCCCATTCGAGCGGTCCTGGCGCCGGCGTCGGAGGCAGCGTGCCCGCCGTCAGCCATTCCGCGCCGGTCTGCAGCGCGAAGTAGCTGATCGAGGCGGCGACGGCGTAGAGCGCGGTGCGCCGTGTCAGAACGCGCGGTGCCGCGTCCGCCAGTCCCTGCGCCAGGAGATAGGCGACACCGAAGATCAGGATGGCGCCGAGCGCGATCGCCTGCGGCGATTTCGTGTCGAACCCGAAAGCGAAGCCGATGACGGTATAGATAACGAGTGCCAGTGCGAAGGCCCGTGCCACGGCCCAACCGTTCGGAATGGCGATCGGACCGGGTCGGCGGATTGCCGCGACGACATCGACGGCGGTGCCGGACACCAGGAAGGCATGGGCCTTGTAGAGCGAATGGGCAACGATATGCAGCAGCGCCAGCGGAAACAGCGCAAGACCGCACTGCATGACCATAAAGCCCATCTGGGCGATCGTCGACCAGGCGAGCGAGGTCTTGACCGCGGGCTGGGCCAGCATGGCGAGGCCGCCCAAAAGCGCCGTGAAGCCGCCGATCATCACCAGAACCGCCAGCACGCCGGGCGCCAGCAGCAACACATCGGCGAAGCGGATCAGCAGGAAGCCCCCAGCATTGATCACGCCGGCATGCAACAGTGCCGAGACCGGGGTCGGCGTCTCCATCACCTCGGTCAGCCAGCCATGGGTCGGGAACTGGGCCGATTTCAATATCGCGGCGAGCGCAAGCAGCGCGGCCGCCCAGATCGCGCTTTCGGGCGCGAGCCCGTCACGCGCCGCGGCAAGGATCGTGCCGATGTCGAGCGTGCCATAGCCGAGGAAAAGGAGACCGGCCGCGCCGATCAGCGCCGCATCGCCGATCCTGGCTACGATGAATTTCTTGCGCGCGGCACGGACCGCCTGAACCCGGTTCGCGTAGAACAGCAGAAGCCGGTCCAGACCAAGGCTGGTCGCGATCCAGGCGACGACGAACAGAACGAGATTGCCCGCCTGCACGAGCAGCAGCACGGCCGCCAGCAGCGCCGCCATCCAGCCGAGAAATGCGCCCTGCCGCGCCTCGCCATCGAGATAGGAGGAGCAGTAGCGCAGCACGATCCAGCCGACAAAGGCCACAAGGATCAGCATCGTCGCGCTCACCACATCGAGCCGCGTCGAAATCCCTACGCCGGCAACGCCCAGAAGCGGGCTTTCGCCGGCGCCTCTCAGGACGAGAAGCACCGCCGAACCAATGGCGACGGCGAGCGCGATCAGCGCCGCGGTTTCCGTGAGCCTCGGCAGGAATGACGGGCGCCGGCCTGGTTGCGCGAACGCGGCCGCGGCGGCCAAAAGGAGGACGGCGGGCGCGGTCAGGGGCATGAAATCGATTGGCATGAACGGGTGGCCTCCGGAGCGATTCAGGATGGCAGGATAGTTAGTGGAACGGTTGACCCAAGAAAAATACATTGTTATTGGATTTTCGTTCTGTTTAAATGAACGATATGGTCGAGCTGAATTTCCACCATCTGCGTTATTTCCAGACCGTCGCGCATGACGGCAATCTGACCCGCGCGGCACAGCGGCTGAACGTGTCGCAATCGGCGGTCTCGGCGCAGATCCGCCAGCTCGAGGAGCGGCTCGGCCAGGCATTGTTCGAACGGCGCGGCCGATCGCTCTTCCTGACGGAGGCGGGCCGCATCGCGCTCGATCATGCCGACACCATCTTCGCGACCGGTCGGGAACTGGTCGCCACGCTGCAGCACAGCGGACACCAACGACAGGCCCTGCGCATCGGCGCGCTTGCGACGCTTTCGCGTAACTTCCAGCTCAGGTTCCTGCGCCCCGTTCTCGGCCGGCCTGACGTCGAGGTGATCCTGCGCTCGGGAAGTGCGGCCGAGCTATTCAATGCGTTGGCCGCCCTGCATCTCGATCTGGTGCTGACGAATCAGCCTCCGCCGGCCGATGCGCTGACGCCTTTCATCGTCCGGCGCCTTGACGAGCAGGCCGTCAGTCTGATCGGGGTGCCTGCGCTGTGCCCGCCGGATCTGCCCCTTTCAGACCGTCTCGCGCAGGCGCCGCTTATCCTGCCGACCGCTGTGAGCGGTCTGCGCATGGGGTTCGATGCGCTGATCGACAGGCTTGGCGTGCGGCCGCAGATCGCGGCGGAGGTGGACGATATGGCAATGATGCGGCTTCTCGCGCGGGAAGGGATCGGCCTTGCCGTCCTGCCACCGATCGTCGTGCGCGACGAACTCGCCAGCGGCGCCCTCGTCGAGAGCGCGCAACTGCCAAACCTGACGGAGACCTTTTTCGGTGTGACGGTTGAACGACGGTTCCCGAACCGACTGCTGGCGGAGTTGCTGCATCAGCCGGTCGATTGAGTGAAAACCCTTCCCGCCCGGGCTCTGCGCCCGCGCTGCAATCATCGAGGATGTGTCGCGCCCGGATGGATTTCCGCGTTTGCACATCCCACCGAAATGAAGAGCTTTGCCGGGCGTATCGACGTTATGACGCCGGACGTAATCGTGATCGATCTCGGCAACCCCAATCGCGACATGATCTTCGATCCGGACCAGTCGGAAGCCCATGCATCTGCCCAAGCGCGTCGGTGACGGACGCCGTTTTTGGGCAGGGCGCTTTGGATGCGGTGCACAAGAATTGCACATTTGCCCGGCTACACTGCTCGATTCGCACGCATCGAACTGACGATGGACACATCATCGGTTCGGCTGTAAGTCCTTCAATTTGCGTTCTCATTTCCAACTCGTGTCAACTGGCACGTTTGATGCATACTGAAATACAGCCTCCCAAGGCACGATGACCTGAAAGGCGGGTTATCCGCCGATAATACCGCTGACCAGTTCGGATACACGCCAGACAACGGGTGGGTCCAGACTGGTCAGCGGCGTTGTGTGTTTTCCGGCAAACAAGAGATGAACCGAAGGTCTGCGTCGCTCGAATTGAAACAAGATGGGCGGATCACACCGTTAGCGGGCACAGATAGCCGCATTCAACTGCGCTTCAGCCAGCTCGCCCGCCATGGACGGCGGAAGGCCCGTCTGTCTCGCAAATCCTGTCAGCACTTCTGTCAAGACGGCCGTAAGCTCACCGGCCTGCAACGATCGCATCTCGACTGGGCCGCCACTGGCTGGCAGATCCTTTAGGCGTTTTGCCCCAAGGCTGACCCGGCATGCAAAATCGATGTCGGCCAGATCGATACGCCAGCGCGCCGACTGGCCCGCCAGTTGGAACACGATCTTTCGATCTGCTGGCATAAAGACAATCTGCCACTGCGTCTGCGCGTTCTCGACGGCGCTCAGCACGGCAAAGCCATCGTCTTCCGCGACAGGCGTGTCATGCTGCGCCGCTGTCGCCGCCAGGGCAAAACGTTGCAGGCTTCCCCGTCCGTCGAGCAAGTCGGCCCCGAACAACGATCGGTTGCCGCCAAACCCCGAGAAGCCGGTCAGTCCATCGAGCAGATCGACATAGCTCGTATTGGTCAGAGCGCGCACCGGCATATCGGCGTCAGTATGCACCAGCATACGCTCTTTTGTGGGCGTGATAACCGCCGTCGCACCCGCCGCGTCGGCGAGAAAATAGTGGATTGGCACCAGTGCCCGAACGCCAATCTGATGCATGACATCCATTGCCTCGTCGACCGATGCCGCGCGGTCCAGAAGCATCTGGATGAACTCCAGTTCGGTGACGATGGCACGGCCTTCGATCGGCGGAAAAACCGCATCATCGTTCCACATCAGCGAAACGACCAGCCCGGCCGTGTTCATTCCCACGGTCGGCATGCCGGGACCCATCTGGTTGAAACTGATGCTGCCGTATTTGCTGTGCCAACGCGCGGCATCGCCGTCCATGATCGACGCCCGTTCTCCACCCGTGGGATTAACGATCACGAACCCGGCGCCGGTTGCCGATGTGTCGTAGCTGTAGGCGACAATCGGATCGTCGCTCGGCCCGATCGCGACCGTGGAGCAGGCCAGTGCCGCTGATGCAGACAGCCACACGGCGCATGCGACGGGCCATCGAAAGCCGGATTTGTGCAACTTGTACAAAAAACCATGGGTCATGATAGACTTGGTCCACTGCCTCGTTTGGGATTGACTTGGGGCGCACTAGGGTATCAACGGCCGGGGTCGCCAGCGGGATTTCGCGAAATGCGCGCATACTTCGCCAACAACAGCACAGGGGCATTTCTGGCCGAGGCAATGGCCGAGCTGTTCGGGTCACGCCGGCGGATTGCGATCCTGACACTGATTGCCCTGTTGACCGGTCTTATCGGACCGTTCGGCACCGGCACGGATTTCCTCACATTGGAGCGCTATGCCTATTGGGCGCTCATCGTGTTCGGCACGGTCGTCCCGGTTCAGCTGGTCTTTACGGCCTTTGAGCGCCGGGTCGGGCGCGCCCATTGGCGCGAATGGGTCTGGGTCCCGATCGCGTCGACTGTCTCCGCGTTTCCGGTCACGGCTGTGGTCGTGACCATCGCGCTCCTGTTCGGCTCTCCGTTTGATGTCGCCGGCGCCGCAAGCCTTTATGTGCAATGCGCCTTCGTCATCGTGGCCGTTGCTGGTGTGATCCACCTGCTGCAAGGGCACGCTGCCGTGTCGATTGACAGCGATCGCCAACCGGCAATCCTGCGCCGCCTGCCCGGCGCCAGGCGCGGGCGGTTGATCCGGCTGACGGCCCGGGACCACTATGTCGAGATCGTCACAGATCGGGGCACTGCATTGGTGCCGATGCGGCTGCGGGATGCGATCGCCGAGGTTGCACCCACCGAAGGCACACAGGTGCACCGATCCCATTGGGTGGCCACGCATGCCGTCACGGCGCAGCGAAACGCGGGCGGTGCCGCACGGTTGCACCTGACAGACGGCAGTGTCGTCCCGGTGGGACGCACGTTTCGCCAACAGGCGCGCGACGCAGGTGTCTTGTGCTGACATGCAAGAGAACGGCGTCCCGGGGCGATCGACCAACGTGCTTGTCACGACCATGATCGCCGGCTAAAGTCCGTCTGCCGTTGGGATCGGCATCCAGGTTCGCGGAAAGCCGTCATCGGCGTCCCTCACACAGTAACAATCAGACCTCTCGGTCTTTCTCATGCCCGACAAAGCGAACCGGCGGGCGCATGATGAGGAAGCCCATGCCCAAATCCATCCAACAGTTGCGCCGCGATGCACGCGCGCTCAAGAAAGCCTTTGAAGCAGGCGATACAATCGCGCACCAGCGTGTCGCCGCCCATCCGCCACGTCCTGACGGCACGTTGCTCAAGCACGCCGATTTTCTGCACATTGTCGCCCGCGAACAGAGCTTTGCCAGCTGGCCCGCGCTCAAGCTCGCCGCCGAACTGCACGGTATGGATGTCGCCGCCAGGCGGCAGCGGCTCAAGATTGCAGTCCATCACGGCCAGCTTCATGTGGTCGATCGCCTTCTGGCCGATCATCCCACCCTCGCCGAAGGCGATCTTGCTCTTGAGATCGCGCTTTATCGTCGGGCGGCCGTTTCCAATGCGTTGGCCGACGATCCGACGCGTGCGCGTGTAACCATCGGAGGGGCGCCACCCTTGGTGCATCTGGCCGGTTCACGGATGCTCAAGCATTGGCCGGACAAGGCCGGCGACATGCTGGCGATTGCCGACATGCTGGTGGCGAATGGCGCGGATGTCGATCGCGGCAGTGCTGCGCATGAAGGCAGCGATCACATACTGTCGCCGCTTTATTTTGCGATCGGTCATGCCGATAACATGATCCTTGGCCGCTGGCTGCTGGAGCATGGTGCCGATCCCAATGACAATGAGTCGCTCTATCACGCGACCGAGCTTGGCCATCACGAAGGTCTGCGCATGCTGCTCGATCACGGTGCCGATCCGCGCGGAACGAATGCTCTGCTGCGGGCGATGGATTTTGAAGACATCGAGGCCGTGCGCATGCTGCTCGACGCGGGCGCCCTGGTCGATGAATTCGACGACACGCCCGTCGGCGGGGAACGACCATGGGTCGTGCCCGCTCTGCATCAGGCCGCGCGGCGCATGTGCGGCGCCGCGATGATCGAGCTTCTGCTGGAGGCTGGCGCCGATCCCGATCGGCGATATGAAGGCTGCAGCGCCTATGGTTTTGCCCGCGTGTTCGGCAATTCGACGCTGGCGCGCGCCATTGAGGCACGCGGCAGGGTGCCGGAGCCAACGCCGGAGGAGCGGTTGCTGGCCAAAGCCGCCGATGGCGTGGAAGCCGATGGGCGAAAGATCGATCCTGAGAAACTGCCCGAAACCTATCGCCACATCATCCGCACCATTCTGCACCTGCCCGGCAAGCTCGATCACGTCAGGCGGCTTGTCGGGATCGGCGTCGAATATGACCGGCCGGACCAGGAAGGGCTGACGCCGCTGCATGTTGCCGGATGGGAAGGGCTGCCGGATGTCATGGGCTATTTTCTTGGTCTCGGTGCGGACCTCAACCATGTGAACGGATATGGTGGCACGCTTCTGAGCACGATCGTCCACGGCTCGGAAAACTGCCCTTCGCGCGCGGAACGCGACCACGTCGACTGCCTGCGATTGGCGCTGGAACAGGGCGTGCCCCTTCCACGCCGCGCTGCGGAACTGGCCGGCGAAACGGAGATCGCCGAATTCCTGGATCAATGGGCTATCGCTCATCCACAGCAGGTGATCGACGGCGGGCCAGCGTAGCGGTTCCGGCGGCAACCCTGCTGTCAGAAACGACCGGAAACCGGCGTAGCCGATCAGGCGCCTCGGAGGTCTCTATGCGGTTCCGGTCGTTCTGTGGCACCTGCCTCGACCATCGCCCGGTTTGAAAACCAAGGATTGCCTGCCCCGGGTGTTCATTCGCCAAGCAGATAGCGGCGGTAGTCGGGATCAACTTCCGTAATTGTCCACGCTTTGATGGATGGCACTTCAAAGGGGTGCTGGGATTTAGCGAACTCGAACAATGCCTTGCGGTCTTTTCCAGCAAGCTTGAAGATGAGTTGAACCTCGCGATTTTGAATGACCTCCCCCTTCCATAGATAGCTGGTCTGCATCTCGGCAGAGATGTTGAACGCTTTCGCCAGTCCCCGTTCAAGGGCGCCTTTTCCGATTGCATCCGCAACTTCCGTGCTGGGGCAGTTTATGATCACTAACCAAACGTCGTTATCAGTCATACAGCGGTCCGTTTTTCTCCGTCGCGTCGTTTGTAATCGGATTGCCGATCGGTCGGCAATCGTTGTGAACCGGCAGGCGACATGCCCGGATATTGCCGGGCCAATTGGGTACCAATAGTCTGTTTGGGTTGGCCGTAGAAGGGCAGGCCGAGTGTGGCTGACGGCTTCTCGTTGGCTTCCGATTGCGTGCGCCTCAAGGCGACCGATCCAGATTTAGCAGCGCCGGTGCATCGTGCACTTTTGCCGGGGCAAACCAACGCCGCGCCAGCGAAACCCAAGCATTACCAACATCTACCACTGCAAATTTTGCAGCGGACTGTCGAAAAATCAACAGAAGACAGAAGCAGTCCCACCCAATAAGCTCGTTCTCAAGGATGCGGCGAGGGCGACCGTCGGCAATTTCGGATTGTCAGATCGGAAAAGAAAAATAGCCGCAAAAGAAAACGGAATGTCAGAGGTGGAACACTGAAATGGCAAAACTCTTAAACACGACCCGTCGCGGCTTTCTCAAGTCGACGGCCGGTATGGCCGGTCTTGCGACGCTCGGTGCCGGCCTGCCGCTCAATGCGGCCCATGCATCGGACATGACTGTCGGCTTCATCTATGTCGGCCCGAAGGACGACTTCGGCTACAACCAGGCGCATGCGGAAGGCGCCGCTGCCGTCAAAGGCATCGAGGGCATTACGGTCGTCGAAGAAGAGAATGTTGCGGAAACGGTGGCCGTGCAAAAATCCATGGAGAGCATGATCAGTTTTGACGGCGCGGCGCTCCTGTTTCCGACGTCGTTCGGCTATTTTGATCCGCATATTCTGACGCTGGCGCCGGAAAACAAGGGTGTTCGTTTTCAGCACTGCGGCGGTCTCTGGAGCGCCGACAAGCATCCCTCCAATGTCGGTTCCTATTTCGGCTATATCGGCATGGGCCAGTATCTGAACGGCATTGCCGCAGGCCACGCGACCGGGACAAAGAAGATCGGTTTTGTCGCCGCCAAGCCGATTCCGCAGGTGCTGCTGAACATCAACTCCTTCCTTCTTGGTGCGCAGTCGGTCGATCCGGACATCACGTGCCAGGTGATCTTCACCGGTGAATGGTCGCTTGCCGTCAAGGAGGCGGAGGCCACCAACGCGCTGGCAGACCAAGGGGTCGACGTCATCACCTGCCACGTGGACGGACCGAAAGTCGTGATGGAAACGGCATCCGGCCGGGGAGCCTTCGTTTGCGGCTACCATGCCAACCAGGCACCCATTGCTGGCGATAAATATCTGACCGGGGCCGAATGGGATTGGGGCAACGTCTATACCGACATGATCAACAGGGCCAAGGCCGGAGAGCCGATCGACAATTTCGTCCGCGGCGGGTTGGCCGAGGGATTCATCAAGATGAGCCCGCTCGGACCTGGTGTGTCGGATGCCGCACGCAAACAGTTCGAGGCGACGAAGGCGGATATCGTCGCCGGCGGATATGCCGTTATCAGGGGACCGATGAAGGACAATAGGGGCAATGTGATCGCCAGCGCCGGTCAGAGTTTCGTCGAGACGGACGTCGAGCTTGAAAGCATGAACTATCTTGTGGAAGGCGTCATCGGTTCGACATCATGATGTTGTGAAGGCCCGATGAGCATTGACCTGACGACGCGATCCGCATCGGCCGAACTATCGCCCGCCTGGCTTGAGACCGTGGCCAGGCGGGCGGAAATGATCGTCATACCGGTCGGGGCGCTGATTGCAGGATGCGCCGCATTCGGCGTCTTTCTTCTTTTTCTCGGTCAATCGCCGATCGACTTTTACGCGCTGGTTTACAGGGCGGGCTTCGGAACGGCCTTTTCCTGGGAAAACACGCTATCCCGGACGGCGCCGCTGCTCCTGGCCGCCTTGTGCGTGGCGTTGCCGGCCCGTCTCGGGCTCATCGTCATCGGCGGCGAGGGTGCCATTGTCCTGGGCGGCGTCGCTGCGGGTGCGTTCGCCATGTTCGTGCCGTTTCTGCCCGGACCCGCGGGCATCACGGCCATGGCTTTGCTGGCCGCGCTCACCGGTGCGGTGTGGATCGGTTTCATCGGATTTCTGCGGCACAGCCGCGGCGTCAACGAAACGATCGCGAGCCTTTTGATGGCTTACATCGCCATCGCGCTGATGAACCATCTGGTCGAGGGACCGTTTCGCGATCCGCAAAGTCTGAACAAGCCGTCGACCGAACCCCTGACCGAGACCTACAGGATCGGCGTCATACCCGGTATCGATGTTCATTGGGGGCTTGCGGTCGGTGTCGTGGCCTGCATCGCCGCCTGGGTCCTCATCGAACGGACGCGTTGGGGGTTTGCAGCCCGGATTGCCGGCGGGAACGTCCGGGCGGCGCAGATACAGGGCCTCCCGGTGGGGCGGTTGATCATCGGCTTTTCTGCGCTTGGCGGTGCATGCGCCGGCGTGGCCGGCATGGTCGAAGTTGCTGCGGTGCACGGCTCGGCCAATGCCTCGCTTGCGGCCGGATACGGCTTCACCGGGATCCTGATCGCCTTTCTGGCCCGCCACAATCCTCTGGCCATCATACCGGTTGCGATCCTTCTGGCCGGTTTTGAGGCTTCCAGTGGACTGATTCAGCGGCGCATGGATTTGCCGGACGCGGCGGTGTTGGTCCTGCAGGGTTTCGTCTTCGTGTCGATCCTTTTGAGCGAGACTTGTTACGGCCGCTTCAAGCTGTTTCAACCCGAACAATGGAGCCGGCCGTGAGCGAGACCGATATCGGTCTGTGGGGCGTCCCGCTGGCCATTCTCGGCGGTGCCATTCGGGTATCGACGCCATTCCTCTTCGTCAGCCTCGGCGAGTGCCTGACCGAACGGTCGGGGCGGATCAATCTAGGTCTCGAAGGCACACTCGTTTTCGGCGCGATGAGCGGGTACGCCGTCGCCTATGAGAGCGGATCCGCATGGATCGGGGTTTTGGCGGCAGCGGCGGCCGGGACCTGTTTCGGCCTGTTTCACGGCTGGATCTGCAAACTGCCGAAGGTCAACGACATTGCCGTCGGTATCGCGCTGATGATCCTCGGGATGGGGCTCGCCTTCTTTTTCGGCAAGCCTTACATTCAGCCGGTCGCGCCGGATTTGCCCGCGATTTCTTTCGGCTGGTGGTCGGACCTGCCGCAGGTGGAGGCGGCCCTCAAGGTCAATGTCCTGTTCCTGATCGGCATCGTCATTGCCGTTGCCATGGGCTGGATGTTTCGCGCGACCCATCTCGGGCTGACGATACGGGTTGTCGGCGACAGTACGGATTCGGCCCGTGCGCTCGGATTTCATCCGGACCGCGTCAGACTGCTCGCAACCGCCGCTGGCGGGGCACTTGCGGGTGTCGGTGGCGCCTATCTGTCGCTGTTTTATCCGGGCAGTTGGAATGAGGGCATCTCGTCGGGCCAGGGGCTTATGGCGGTCGCACTCGTTATCTTCGCCCGGTGGAACCCGATTGCGTGTTTCTGGGCCGCCCTTCTGTTCGGCGGAGCCGGTGCGCTCGGCCCTGCGTTGCAGTCGATCGGCGTTACCCAGGGCTACTATCTGTTCTATGCGGCACCCTATGTGCTGACCCTCGGTGTTTTGATCGCGACGAGCTCCAAAACGCGGGCCATGACCGGCGCGCCGGGTGCGCTGTCGATCACGAAATAGGAGACTGACAATGAGCGGATTGGGCGGATTGAACAAATCACCGAACGGGGTCGTTATCGGCATGGTGCAGCTTCAACTGCCGATCGTCGAAACAGCTGATGACCTTGCGCGGCAGACCGAGAGGATTGTCGCCATGGTTGCCAAGGCCCGCCGCGGCATGGCGACCATGGATCTGGTCGTCTTCCCCGAATACGCGCTGCACGGCCTGTCCATGGACACCAACCCGGACATCATGTGCGCCCTGGATGGGCCGGAGGTTGCGGCGTTCAAAAAGGCCTGCATGGACAACGACATCTGGGGCTGCTTTTCGATCATGGAGGAGAACCCGGGCGGAAATCCCTGGAATACCGGGATCATCATCGACAACAAAGGTGCGTTGAAGCTCTATTATCGCAAGCTGCATCCCTGGGTACCCGTGGAGCCGTGGGAGCCCGGCGATCTCGGCATACCGGTGATTGACGGGCCGAACGGCTGCAAGCTTGCCTTGATCATCTGCCATGACGGCATGTTTCCGGAAATGGCCCGCGAAAGCGCCTATAAGGGCGCCGAGATCATGATCCGAACGGCCGGCTACACGGCGCCGATCCGGCAGAGCTGGCAATTCACCAATCAGTCAAATGCCTTCTGCAACCTGATGGTGACAGCCAATGTCTGTATGTGCGGCTCGGACGGGACCTTCGATTCCATGGGCGAGGGCATGATCGTCAATTTCGACGGCACAATTCTGGCACATGGAACCAGCGGCCGTCCGGATGAAATCGTTACTGCGGAAGTCAGGCCGGACCTGGTGCGCGAGGCGCGGCGCGTCTGGGGCGTGGAGAACAACATCTATCAGCTTGGCCATCGCGGCTACACGGCCGTCCGCGGCGGCGCCGGGGACTGCCCCTACAGCTTCATGCATGATCTGGTGAGCGGCAGCTATCGGCTGCCCTGGGAGGATGCGGTCGAGGTGACCGACGGTACGTCCTGCGGTTTTCCGGAACCTGACCGGTTCTACGGCGAAAAGAAGAACGAAGCGGCACAATGAGCACCATCAAGTCGGATCCTTATGACTGGCCATACAATGGCGATTTGACGCCGAAAAACACGGCTTTGATCGTCATTGATATGCAAACGGATTTTTGCGGCATTGGCGGCTATGTCGACAAGATGGGCTATGATCTCAGCCTGACGCGTGCGCCGATCGAGCCGATCAAGGCGGTTTTGTCGGCAATGCGCGGCAAGGGATATCACATCATCCACACCCGTGAAGGGCACCGGCCGGACCTTGCCGATCTGCCGGCCAACAAGAGATGGCGCTCGCGGCAGATCGGAGCCGGCATCGGGGATCCGGGCCCCTGCGGCAAAATCCTGGTGCGCGGGGAGCCGGGCTGGCAAATCATCGACGAATTGGCGCCCGAACAGGGCGAACCGGTGATCGACAAACCCGGCAAGGGCAGCTTCTACGCCACCGATCTGGAATTGCTTTTGCGCATGCGCGGCGTCGAAAACATCGTCTTGACCGGCATCACCACCGATGTCTGCGTCCACACCACCATGCGCGAGGCCAATGATCGTGGCTTTGAGTGTGTGCTGCTTGAAGATTGCTGTGGCGCGACCGACAGGGGCAACCACGATGCGGCGATCAAGATGGTCAAGATGCAGGGCGGCGTATTTGGCTCGGTCAGCGATTCCGAAGCCCTGATCAACGGGTTGCCGTGATGGCGACATCTGCTCGGACAAAGGCCGTCGGTGTCGAAACGGTCGGGATGACCATGCGGTTCGGCGCTTTCACGGCGCTTGACCGTGTTTCGATCCGGTTTCGAGCCGGCAGTTTCCATGCGCTTCTGGGTGAGAACGGCGCCGGCAAGTCCACCCTCGTCAAATGCATGATGGGTTTTCACCGGCCGACATCCGGTCAGATGATGGTGGACAACCGCGAGGTGGAGACCGTCGACCCCCGCACCGCCCACGCGCACGGGCTTGGCATGGTCTACCAGCACTTTACGCTGGTCCCGTCGCTGACGGCGGCGGAAAACCTGGTGATCAGCCGCGATCACGTTCCCCGCGTCGTCGATTGGTACAAGGAGCATGACCGGCTGGAGCAGTTTATGGACTCCATGCCCTTTCGCGTGCCGCTCAATCTGCCGGTCAACAGCTTGGCGGCCGGCGAGAAACAGAAGCTGGAGCTCCTGAAACAGCTCTATCTCGGTCGGCGCTTCCTGATTCTCGATGAACCGACCTCCGTCTTGACCCCGGCGGAGGCAGACGAATTGCTTGGCATGGTTCGCGGGCTGACCGAGGCCGGCGAACTCACCGTTTTGTTGATCACCCACAAATTCCGCGAGGTGACCGCATTCGCCGACGAGGTCTCGGTCTTGCGCCGCGGCGCGTATGTCGGCGGCGGCCACGTTGCCGATCTCGATCACGCCGCACTGGCTGCGATGATGATCGGTGAGCGAGAGCTTCAGAAAACGGCGGAACGCAGCAGCAGCGCCGGTGTACCGGTTCTGGCCGTGCGGGACGTGGCAGCGCGTGACCGGTCCGGCCTCAAGACCATCGAGATCGGCGACCTTGTCGTCAAATCCGGCGAGATCGTCGGCATTGCCGGCGTGTCCGGCAACGGTCAAATGGAACTGATGGAAATCCTGGCCGGGCAGCGAACGACGTCAAGCGGTGAAATAAGGGTGGGCGATGCACCGTTCTCGGCAACCCGCGCGGAGGCGCGGGATCATTGTGTTCGCTATCTGCCGGAAGAGCCGCTGCGCAATGCCTGTGCGCCAAGAATGAGCGTCACGGAAAATCTGGCCTTCCGGACTTTTGACATCAACGGTAAGGGCACCCGGTTCTGGATCGACCGTGCGGAGATGGCATCCTCGGCTCGCGAACTCGCCGCCGCCTTCAAGGTCAAGACCGCGTCCATCGACAGTCCGATTGAATCGCTTTCCGGCGGCAATGTTCAGCGCGCGGTTCTCGCCCGGGAACTCACCGGGGAGGTCGATCTGCTGATCATCTCCAATCCCTGCTTCGGGCTTGATTTTTCCGCCGTATCGGAGATTCGCGCCCGCATCATGGCTGCCCGCAACGCCGGCGCCGCGGTGCTTTTGATTAGCGAGGATCTTGACGAGATGCTGGAACTGGCCGACCGCGTGCTGGTGATGTCGGAAGGCCGAATTGTCTATGAAACGGCGATCGAAACGGCAAATATTGCCGAGATCGGCAGCTACATGGCAGGTCACGCATGACCGATTTAGCAAAAGCCCAACCCTTTCCGCTCAGGCTTGATCTCGAGGCGGTGGCGTTGATCGTGATCGATATGCAGCGGGATTTTGTCGAACCGGGCGGTTTCGGGGCGACTCTTGGCAATGATGTCCAGCCGCTACAGGAAATCGTGCCGGCCATACGGCAGCTTTTGGACGGCTTCCGTGCCGCCGGATTACCGGTCGTTCACACGCGCGAATGTCACCTGCCGGACCTGTCGGATTGCCCACCTGCAAAACTGCATCGCGGCGAACCCAGCCTGCGAATTGGTGATCACGGACCGATGGGCCGAATCCTGGTCTCAGGCGAGCCCGGTGCGGAAATCGTGCCCGAACTGGCGGCGATGCCCGGAGAGCTGGTGGTCGACAAGCCGGGCAAGGGCGCCTTCTATGCCACTTCGCTTTCGCAATGGCTTGATGAGCGCGGTATCCGGCAGCTCGTTTTCGCAGGCGTGACGACGGAAGTGTGTGTTCAGACGACGATGCGGGAGGCCAACGACCGCGGCTACCAATGCCTGCTCGCGGAGGATGCGACGGAAAGTTACTTTCCGGAGTTCAAACGGGCCGTGCTGGAGATGATCACCGCGCAGGGTGCGATCATCGGTTGGACAGCACAGACCGCACATATCGTTGAGGCGCTCGATGCATGAGGCCTTGCAGTTTGTTCGATTGCTTGACGGCGGTTGGCGCGACTGTGATTTCGAGCCCTTTCACCCCGGAGTCGACATCTGCCATTTGTTGCGAGGAGAGCCGGCGGTCGCGCTTCTGCGCTACCGTGCCGGTGCCAAGGTGCCCCGCCACCGGCATCCGGGTCTTGAGACCATTCTGGTTTTGGAAGGGTCTCAAAGCGACGATCATGGCCGCTACCCGCCGGGATCCCTGGTTCTCAATCGGAAGGGATCCGAACACCGCGTCTGGTCTGAGGATGGATGCGTCGTCCTCATCCAGTGGGAAAAGCCGGTGGAGCTGCTGGAGTAGAGTGGTTTATGCGACCTGTTGCAGATAGGCCCGCCACCCGCCGCAAGCAGTGATATCCTCAGCGCCTTCAAGGCCTGCCGGTTCGCACAAAAAGCCATTAGCCTGGCTCCCGTCGGCGAGGTCGATCGTACCGATGCTGAGCGGTTGGGGTATGCCCTTCATGAACGCGCCGAACTGGTCTTCGGGCAGCGCCCAAACCTCCAGTGCGATCGACGCTCCGTTTTCGGCGCGGACCAGTCCGGGCCGTTTCGGAGGGCCGCCCGCCAGACTGTAGAACCTGTAGGAAGGCGCCGTCTTTGACGCATAGAGATAACGGCCGCCCAAGCGCGTGACGTCACCGTTCAACGGAAGACCGGACATATGGGCGCCCACCATCGCAACTGCGATTTCCGATGACAGTGGCCGAGGATTGCGATCCGGGAGTGGATGTTGGCGCCAGCCGGTGGCGCCGAGAGCGACACCGGCAGCACAGTGTAGGCGGGCGCCAAGGGATGCAATCAGCGCATCGTGTCCCGCTGCGGCAAGCAGTGTCACGCCGCCCGGTCGTCCGTCGCCGCGTGCCGCGGTCGGTACGGCAAGGCCGCAGAGATCCAGCAGATTGACGAAATTCGTATAAGTGCCCAGGCGCGAATTCGGGCCGATCGGGTCTGCTTCCAGATCGCTCACCGTATAGAAGGTCGGTATCGTCGGCACGCACAAGAGATCGACCCCGTCGATCATTGGGCCGGCCAGCCGCTTCAGGTCTTGAAGCCGATAGATGCCGTCAAAGGCATCTGCCGCGCTAAGCCGGTTAGCGGCCGAAATGATCTGGCGGGTAACCGGATGCAGACCATCCGGTCTGGTTTCGACAATGTTGCGGATGGCGGCATAGCGTTCGGCGACCCAGGCGCCCTCGTAGAGCATCTCCGCAATGCGATAAAGCGGCGTGAAGTCCAATTCGACGATTTCGACACCGTCATTCTTCAGAAGAGCCAAGGTGTGAGAAAAAGAGGCTGCCTGGTCTGTATCGCCAAAAAACTCGATCGTGTTGGCATCCGGCACACCGACAACAAGCCCACGCGGCAGGTTTGCAATGTCGGACACCCGGATGTCTTTTGAATAGGCATCCTTGTCGTCGTAGCCCGCCGCGGCCCGATAAGCCGCGTAGGCGTCGTCCACGGTCAGGGCGAAGACCGATACCGTATCGAGTGTGCGGCAGGCAGGCACGACGCCGCTGGCGGAAAGCGCGCCGAGTGTCGGCTTCAGTCCGACAATGTTGTTCAGCGCCGCGGGCACGCGGCCCGATCCGGCCGTATCCGTGCCGAGAGCGAATCCGACGATGCCATGGGCAACCGCGACAGCCGATCCCGAACTGGACCCGCCCGGCACGATTTCGGGATCGATGGCGTTTTTCGGAATGGGATAGGGCGACCGCACACCGACCAGACCCGTGGCAAACTGGTCGAGATTGGTCTTGCCGATCAGCAGCGCTCCGGCTTCTCTCAATCGCCTTACGCAGAAGGCATCTTCATGTGCAACATGCTCGAAATCCGGGCAGGCTGCTGTCGTTGGCATGCCGGCGGCATCGATATTGTCCTTAACGGCAAAGGGTATGCCCCACAGCGGTTTGCTTGCCGGGTCGTGTTTTCCGAGCGCCTCAGCCTCGGCAAACACAACCCCCTGATCGCGCAGACTGATGAAAATGCCGGGGTCGCCTATCTCGCCTATGCGTCGGAAGCATTCCAGAACGATGTCCTGAGGCGACGTTCCGCTTTCATAGGCGCGTCGGAGGCTGATGAAATCGAACGGTGTGCTGTGCATGCTTGATCCCGATATTGGTGTTGCGCCGCCGCGGAGAAATGCGCAGTGAGCGCCGTTATCGGCTCTTCCAGGATCACCGGCTTCGGATCGAGGGACATGTCACGGTCATCGATCGTTGTTCCCATTGGATTCTGCTGGTTGGATCGGATGTTAGTTGCTGACGAGTGATGCAGTCTCCTGTTAAGTTTACACCGTGCCGCTGCAAAATGTGCAGCGTTAGCGGAGATGCGATCCATGCGGATGTTTCAGACATTTCAGCCCGCATTCCCCAGATGAACGGCGCTTCAGACCAATAGCCACACATGATAGTATGGGCAAATCAATAGCTTAACCATGATGGATCTGTGATTTGGCGGTGAACGCAAAGGGTGAAGCGCACACCGGC